>WLWD01000114.1_pt1 | contig 81381 bp, 70 predicted proteins | sample 6712731 | NCBI WGS metagenome assembly WLWD01 (sample SAMN12718690, study PRJNA576275) | sponge metagenome | isolation source: marine sponge | host: Mycale hentscheli | place: New Zealand: South Island, Marlborough, Capsize Point | collected 2014-11-01 | reverse complement strand
TTAAGCCCGTGGACAGCACACCCACAAAATCCGTTAACCGTCGATATTAGTAACAGCCGACCAGCGGGAAAAATTTTTAATATCGGAAGCAAGCTTATTCTGCCAACCCAAAATTGTGCAATTCGATATGGTTACGGGATTAATTTCAATGAAACAGAGATTAGTAAAACTCATTTCTCCATGAAAAAAGTCGACAGCCTGTCTCCTACATGGCTCAAGGGCAATTTGGGCTCCCACACATGGAATGAAGACAATGGCGTGGTAATTACGGATGCACATCGCTACATTCGTATTTAGACCAATGGTGATTAAATTGGACGAGTAGAGGAGCTGCTCATCTGGCCATCCCCCTTTCGTTAGAGTTCATCGCACCCAATTCGCATAACAAATGCAGGCAATAGCAAGACTACATTAGCAGACCACATTCACCTGATTACAGTTCTGGGTGGTGACAATCCTGGGCAACCCCCTTCTGTTTTAGATCGAATTTCCGTCTGAGCATTGATGATGGAATGATAATGATAGTTCGTTAGCTCAACGTCTCGAATAACTTCCCATAACCTTGTACTTGCCCCTTGTATCCCAACATTTTTAGAGAGTGCCAGGCCAATGCCTGATTACTACTAACGACAGGCTTACCAATCGCCTGTTCAATCTCATCAATGACCATGGATGCACGAAAGGCAGTGCAGGAAATGAACAGGGCATCTGCCCGACTATCGAATATCTCCACTGCCATGTCTCTAATGGTTTTTAACGGTACTTTGGTCACATCGATGTCGCTATCAAAACCAAGACCGGAGAAATTATTCACTTTCATACCCGATTCGATGATGCTTTCCATCAAAGCCTCGTTAATAACACGATCATAGGGCGTCAGTACCGAAATGCTTTTCACCTCTAATGCATCCAAAGCAGCGAAGGTCGCAGTCAACGGAGTAATCACAGGAATTCCGGGATTCGATTTATGGATTAGTCTTTGCACATTGTCATATCCAATGGCTGCGGTACCCGAAGTACAGCCATAGATCATCACATTAACGCCGTGCCCAGGCAATATTCCCTGGGCGGCTCTTTCAATGTCTGGAGCCATGGCCTTGAGGTTTTCCAATGTCATGGGATTAGCATTTAGCACCCGATTGGTAAAGACCTCTACGGATAAAGGAAGCATTCTCCGGATATCCTGTTCGAGATTGTAATCCGTTGCCAATGCAACAATACCAATGCGACCGTCTTTAGCGATTTCTTCAAGCTGTCCATCAAATTCCAAATCCTGTATCAGGGCATAAACGCTGTCTGGATCGGTGGCTATTTTGTTCAACGCTTTATTCATTGCATTTATCTCTCAAATGTTCAACGTTAATAAAAGAGGATTTGGAGTTACGTCTTTCAGAAAGCGTACCACAAAACCGATTACACAATGGGGAGTTCCGGGCTTGCCCGACGAGTTAACCATTCTGCCCCATCTTCCGTTATGACAATGTTTTCCTCGTGAACCATTTGTTTTCCCGGCAGGAATGTCATACCCGGTTCCAGCGTCATGACCATGCCTGCTTTTAGGGTTGTGCCATCAGTGGCTGTGTTTGAAGGACGTTCGGTCAATTGGATACCCAGACCATGCCCCAGCCTGCCTACTTCATTGCCAAGACTACCTCCTGCGACCATTACATCATTCATCGCACGCCACAGATCGGAAGTGGTAGCACCAGGTCGTGCTGCCTTAAACCCGGCTTCGGTGGCATGATAGACCACCTCATAGGCCCGTCGGGTAGCATCATCAGCCTGTCCAAATGCCCAGTTTCGATCAAAATCACAATAATATCCATCGAAGGTTGAGCCCGTATCAATGATCATTAAGTCCCCATGCCTGATCTCCCGATTGGTCGGCCCCATAATGATGCTGTCATAACCACCTGAACCAGAACCAGCCACCACATAGGAGACCGTATCCGCCCCCCGATTCAGCAAATCGATTTTCATGTTTCTCACAATTCCGGTTTCAGTCATTCCGACCTGGGCATAACTTGAAAATGCTTCAAAAGTATCGGACGCGATACCACAGATATGGCGGGTTTTTTCAATTTCAAGTTCAGACTTCACCATCCGCTGTTCATGCATCTCCAGGGATAAATCAACGAATTCAAAATCTTCCAAACCAGACTTTAGTAACTCAAAGTTATTCACGGGCATGCGAATAATACTCTCTATTCCCAGAGTCATTCCAATACGACCATATATTTTTGGTAATCCCCGGATAACGCCTTGCAGCAATGCAATTCCATCATCCTCTGGTTGGGGCGAAGGCCAGGTATGAATGTCCTCGATCCATGTCTGTTGCATACCACCAATTCCGATCTCGGGAATCACGGCAATGGGTTTGCCATCGGCGGGGACCACCAAAAACCACGGTCGGGTTGGACTCTCCCAAAACTGGGTAAAAAAACCTGAAAAATAGCGAACATTAGGTTCCGTAGTGAGAATCAATGCGTCAATCTTCTGATCACGCATTGTCGTTTGCATCTGATGGGTTCTTGTCGCGAATTCAGATTCCGGGAAACCTCGATTTGGAACAATCATGTCCTACCTACTAATATTTGAGTTTTTTGGAAGAATAACCGCTTTGGAATAAATGGGGAACAAGTGAATTTTTCAATAGAAATGCCCGCAACGACTCATACCTCAGATGGAAACGCATCAAATCTAACGACGGCCTAGTGATGATGCCCACCCGCTCCATGGGCATGCCCATGGGCCAGTTCTTCCGCTGAAGCCTCTCTGATTGATATCACACTCACGTCGAATCTCAATGTTTTACCAGCAAAGGGGTGATTGGTATCAATGTCAACATTAAATTTACCCGCTTTCACCACCACCGCGTCTCTTGGTCCATGGGATGTTCTAACTTGCACGACGGAACCGGGTTTAAGATTCTTCCTGGGCGTCAGGTGTTTGATCGAAATTCGCTCAATGCCGTTATTTTGGCGGAAACCGTAGCCTTCTTCGGGGCGCAAAACGACACTTATCTCATCTCCCACGGACTTGCCTTCCAATGTGGTCTCCAATGCCGAAAAAATATTTCCCTTCCCTTGTAGAAAAAGCAAGCCATCTGTGGTCGACGCGTCTTCCAGCAACTCGTCACCCTCATAGATACGATAGTTAATTGAAACGACTTTGTCCCGGGAAATAGTAGTCATGTAGACGAAACCTAATGATAAAAAAATGGCGCTTTTAGGCACCGAAAAAATATTCAGGATAATAGGTAGTTTGCACCAGAGTATCAAGATTTTTCCTCACTGGGCTTTAGTCCGTCTTTGTTGGAGGCTAATTTACTAAGAGTGCGTATGGAAAAGAGGTTTTATATTGTTTATGTTCGTCTTAAGCACTACCATTCCCCGCTCAGTAGAACCTCCAGTAGACTCATGTCGATTCTTCCCAGTCACTTTTCTTTATCTCCCACCACATTGAGTGGTAAAACGATTATCGTTACTGGAGCATCATCCGAACTTGGCAGCTCTGTTTGCTATGGTGCCGCTCGAGCAGGTGCAACGGTAATTATGCTGGATCGCAAACAACGGGAGCTGGCTCCACTCTACGACAAAGTTTCCGAACAGGGATGGCCGGAGCCCATGATGGTGGAGTTCGATATCAAACGAGCCAATGAAGAATCAATACAACGACTGGCTTCCGCCCTGGATCAGCAAATGCCAGTACTTCATGGTCTTGTTCACTGCGCCATGTGGGGAGCGCCTTTGTCTCCTATCGTCAATAGCAACATTTCAACCTGGCAAACGATTTTGGAGAATCAGTTACTAAAACCAATGATGATTACCAGAGCTTTGATCCCCCTGTTGAAGCATGACGGACAATCATCCATTGTGTTTACCTCTTTGGATACAGGTCGTATAGGTCGGGCATATTGGGGTGGCGTTGCAACCGCATTCGCGGGAATTGAGAACCTAAGTGAAATTCTAAGTGCTGAATACGAAGATCATCGTATCCGTGTAAATACCCTTGACCCAGGGAAAGTCAAAACCCAATTGCGAAAGCAATTTTACCTAGGAGAAGCAGCTCATGAATTGCGGAACGCCAATGCCCCGGATATCGTCAATCTTTATTTATATCTTCTGTCAGATCAAAGCAACGATCAAACCGGACAGCGGTTCACCGTACCGCCGATATCGTAATGCATCATGACCCGATCAGAAAAAGGCCGATCAAAAAGCCCGTTATGCTGCTTTAATCCGTGTTCTATTTGGCCCCACCCACCGACTCAATTCATTTTCCTAACGCCGACGGGATAATCTGTGTTTCCCTGGCACTTTGGGGAAAATGGTCTCCTGGTCATCGTTGTTTTCCACCAATCTGGAAACCACATCTGGCGACAGTTCTAACCATTGTCCCTGGCGCAGTCCCTTAGGCAAACCCACTACACCATATCTAGTCCGTATCAACCGACTAACCTGACACCCTACGGCTTCCCACATCCGGCGAACCTCGCGATATTTACCCTCTTTCACCACCACGGAATACCAGGTATTGCTGTACTCACCTCTTTGACGACGGACCGAGTGAAATTTCACCGTGGTACCATTGAGTTCAATACCAGCCTGCAACTGTTCAATGGCATCATCACTGACTTGGCCAAACACACGACACAGATATTCCCTTTCCAGTTCATGACTAGGGTGCATCAAGCGATTAGCCAGTTTTCCATCCGTCGTAAATAAAATCAGCCCTCGAGTATTCAGATCCAATCTTCCCACAGCAATCCAGCGTTGCCCCTTAAGACCTGGTAGTTTCCTAAATACCGTTGGCCGTTTCATGGGGTCATCCCGGGTAGAAATTTCTCCTTCCGGTTTGTTATAGAGAATCACCTTCTGGGAGACATCCACAACCCGCGTCTTTACAGGCCTTCCATCGATGGAAATCTGACTGTGTTCGTTAACCCGGTCTCCAAGTTTTGCAACTTTGCCGTTTACCCGAATTTTACCTTCTAAAATCCATGTCTCGATTTTCCGCCTGGAACCTATCCCTAACCCTGCGAGGAACTTTTGAAGTCTTTCCCCAGTACGCTCCTGTTCCCTTTTCAAGATCGGTCTACCCTGGAAGTAATCGAGCCATCACTGGAAGCCTGTTCCAGATTCTGATCTTGTTGCTCCTGCGGATGTTTATCATGTATTCCAACTTCGATTGTTTCTATCGGGTCTGAATCGTTGTTACTGCTTACTTTAGTACCCATTTCTTCCCGATTGGCAGTTTGCATAAAGGACAAATTAACATCATCAACGCTACCTTGTTGAGGTTCCGAATCAGACCCACGTAGGCTCTCAGATGAGACATTGGGTTCCCTCTCCTGGGCCGACATCTCTTCAGTATCGATGTCATCAACGTTCACTAACCCATCAAATATAGCATTCTCGTCCACTATTGCATCGATAGGTAGGGCAGAAAAATCATCATTACTCTTTTTCTCCAGTGCCTCCAGCACCTCAGGTGGAAGTGGTGTTTCAAGCTCCCGGGCAATTGTACCGAGCTCTCTTTCTTGCATCAGCGATGGTAACTCTTTAAGTGATTCCAGGTTAAAGTAGGAAAGAAATTCCACAGTAGTCCCAAACAAAGCAGGGCGACCCGGAAGGTCCCTGACTCCAATTTGCTTGATCCATTCGCGCTCCTGTAACTTTTGAATGATGTCAGCGCTAACACTAACGCCCCTTATTTCCTCAATATCCCCTCTGGTCACAGGTTGTCGATAGGCAATAATGGCCAATATTTCAAGCAATGCGCGGGACAGTTTTGGTGGTCGAATTGAGTATAGCTTCCTTACCCAATCAGCGTATTTAACTTTATTCTGATAACGATACCCATTACCAATTTTTCTCAGTTCCACTCCCCGTTTTTCGCAGTCTTCCTGTAGTGACAGAATAGCAGCTTTGATCTCTTCGACCGGAGGTTGTACATCATCTTCAAATAACCCCTGCAATTTCGCAATACTCACCGGAGCATCAGAAACCAATAGCACAGCTTCGAGGATGTTTTTTAATTCATCATTCATTTCGCCATTCATTACTTAACTTATCAACTCGTTTTTATTCTTATCAATCGATATCAGTGGCTGCCAATGAATACTGGTCCGTTAAACATTCAGACTAGTAAACATTCAGACTAGTAAACATTCAGGCCGGTAAACATTCAGGCCAGTAACTATTCAGAAAGTCTCATGGAATTCTGACGTTTACGCTCCATGCCCAAGTATCACAAAATCAAGCAATCCCAGGGTCATTCAACGCCTTTTACATGGATTGGTGCAAAAGGTTCGTTTTGCACCACAAGCAGCATATTGTCTTTCGCAAGCTCGAGGATCGCCATGAAACTGACTACCATGCCTCGACGGCCTTCTTCTTCCACAAAGAGATCTTCAAAGCGCACGAAGCCAGTCTGATTCAAGCGATCAAGAATGTGTGTCATCTTTTCCCGGACAGTTAACGTATCCTCCCCAATGGCCCAATTTTTATTATTCTGGGTTCGCTCGAGCATACTTCTAAAAGCATTCACTAAATCATTTAACGACGCTCTGGCTTCCACTTTCCGTGGGGAAGGGTCATCAAACTCCAGATTAGCGAGATAAATTTCCCGCTCTATCCGAGGTCGCTTATCCATATCCATGGCAGCCTGATTAAAACGTTCATACTCCTGTAATCGGCGGACCAGTGCGGCCCTTGGGTCTTCCTCTTCTTCCTCTTCCTGAGCGGCAGGTCGGGGTAGCAGCATTCTAGACTTAACTTCTGCCAGGGTAGCTGCCATCACCAGATACTCTGCTGCCAGATCGAGTCGAAACTGTCTCATCAGTTCCACATATTCCATATATTGCTGGGTGATGTGCGCAACCGGGATATTCAGGATGTCGATATTCTGTTTTCGGATTAAATAGAGCAGCAGGTCCAGGGGTCCCTGAAATGTCTCTAGAAAGACTTCAAGCGCATCCGGGGGGATATAGAGATCCAAAGGCCACTTTTCCAATTTCTCCCCATTTACCAGAACGGGAGATTCCGTCTGGCCTTCGCCTAAAGACAGTTCTGATGGCGATGGTTCCGATGACGGGTTTTCTTCAATGTCATTTTTATTGTCACTCATGTTCTATTTGATCCGAGCAAGCCGACCTCAGGGATTCGGTCGTAAAAATCATGATTGGGGAGCGATGATACAAAAAAGAAAACGAGGAGTTACTCAAAGTAGCTAACATCCCCCTTACCCGCTCGTAGTACTCGAGGTAGAGTTTCCATAAAACTAACTACCGAGGTTGGCTCCATATCACAGGCCCCACCGTCAATAACCAAATCCACATCGTGCTCCAACTCATCCCGAATTGTCTGCGCGTCATTTAGAGGCTGTCCTTGATCGGGCAAGATCAATGTAGAACTCATTATTGGTTCACCCAATTGCGTCAGCATCGCCGATACGATGGGATAATCCGGAACTCTAAGACCGATAGAACGCCGTTTAGGATTTTGTAATCGTCTTGGTGTTTCCCGAGTAGCGGCGAGAATAAATGTATATGGTCCGGGAGTAAAGCGTTTCAACAGGCGGTAAACATTATTATCAACCTTTGCATAAACACTTAACTCTGAAAGGTCACTACAAACAAGAGTAAAGTTATGATCATCCTTTATTCGCCTGATACGTACAATGCGCTCCATGGCTTCCTTATCACCGATATGGCAGCCAAAGGCATAGCTGGAATCTGTGGGATAGGCGATGACTCCACCTTTATTGATAATCTCCACCGCTTGCTTAATGAGCCTGCCCTGAGGGTTATCGGGGTGAATGTTGAAATACTGTGCCATTACCGTTAGCTATGTTATTGTTTCCCAACGGACTTTTTAGACCGCCGATTTCTTGGCCTTTTTCTGCGAGTTGAATTCGCACCCGGATCGGATGCTACTCCGTTTTTTGACTTCGCTCTCCTTGATGACTTAGAGAAACCGTCACGAAGACCATCAATCATCGCCCGCCTTCCATCACTATCACACTCCTGGATATCGGTCCACCATTGAGCCACCTCAGTATCGACTTCTCCACATTGGGCACGTAATAACAGGAAGTCATAGGCTGCCCTGAATCGCCTGTTTTCCAACAATCGATCAATAGTACGTGGCCTACGTTGAACCAGTCGATTTTGCATACTCCATATTTCAATAGCAGGGCCGCTCACCCTTCGAGGCACCGATACTGTTCTATTTTGAATCTCAAAAACTCTATCTCCCGCGGACCACATAGCCTCTCCCAGGGGTGAACCTGAGCTTATAATTGCCTCATATTCCCGTTTGAACGGTGCCCAAAGTAAGGCCGCAAATAAAAAAGCTGGAATAACGGGTTTTCCCTGATTGATTCGTCTGTCCGTATTCCCAAGAGCATCAAGCACAAGTTTCTCGTAATCAACTTCTGTCTCAATGTCAAAACTTTTCATGGTGAGAGGAAATAGCAAATCAAGGATGGAATATTTCTTCAACTCCTCCCAACTTCTAACACCGTGAGCATGATGAAACAGTTTCAATACCTCATCAAACAAACGGGCGGGGGGAACTTCCCCCAGCAGAACAACATTCGGCCTAATTTCATGCTCAACCTCATCCACAAGAGTAAGAGACAGCTTTGCCTTAAATCTGACCACCCTCAACATATGAACCGGATCTTCTCCAAATCGGACAGGGACGCTACCGATCATTCGTAAGATTCCAGAACCTGCATCGCTAATGCCCTCAACAAAATCCAATACCGACTCCTCGACTGGATTGTAATAAAGTGCATTTACGGTGAAATCCCGTCGAACCACATCCTCATCCAGTGTCCCGTACACATTATCATCAAGAACCCTTTGACTATCTGAAGTTTTCTTTCGTAGTCCAAACCAATTTTTTTTCGGTTTTCCCGGAGCTGCACGATAGGTGGAAATCTCAACAATTTCACGCCCATAACGAACATGAACGATTTTGAATCGCCTACCGATGATTCTCCCTCGATGGAAAATTGCTTTAACCTCCTCCGGTGTCGCATTAGTGGTGACGTCAAAATCCTTGGGAGCTGTTCCCAATATCAGATCTCGAACGCAACCGCCAACCAGATATCCATCATATCCAGCTCGTTGAAGTTTTTTCACCACGTCCAGCGATCCCTTACTGACCATGCTCTGGTTAAACCCCAGATCAATGTCAGAATACTGCATCGGGTTCGACTTTGGAGATTTAGACAATTTATAGTATTCCTGTGGGTAATTTTGAGTAATTTGGGTAATTTTCTAGCTTATTTTGGCAAATGCCATCAAGCGAATTCTATTCGAGAAACTTTTCCATTCTCACTTTCGTTTGATTTCGTAAAACTAAAAGTGGCAGTCGACATTCTGTATCAAGTCAATACGGAGTAACTGCTTCTGATGCGACCATTAGCGATGAGAATTGCAACCTATGCACCTATTGAGACGTCCTTTTACACCTTTGTATGAGAAAGACACCCTATTCCGTTGAGAGTAATTTCAGTCAAACCAGAAAATTACTCGCAATCAATCCGAATCATAACATTCGAACAGGAAAGCCAACGGGACCCTGAAAGTCAAAATAGCGATACACCTAATTATAAAACAAACATTTAAATGGATAAACGGATTTTTTTAATAGACGATCGAGTTTTCTACAAGAATCTCCATATCGTGACAAAAGTAAAATCTGACAAAATAAAAAGCCATGGCGTAGCACCATGGCTTTTCGGTCTACTCAGTGATCCAGTAAAGCAATCACAGTAGAAAGTTCTCAAACACTAAACTCCTGATCTGGTACCACTGAATTGGCCGCAGCCCTGTATGATGCAATTTCATTGAAGTTAAGATAACGATAAACCTCAGAGGACATGGTATTAAGTTCCCCTACCTCGGCCAAATACTCTTCCACCGTGGGCAATCTACCTAGTACACCGGCAACTGCTGATAACTCCGACGAAGCCAAATAAACATTCGCGCCCTTTCCTAATCGATTGGGGAAATTTCTGGTAGAAGTGGAAACCACATTGCTGTTTTCGGCGACCCGAGCCTGATTCCCCATACAGAGGGAGCAACCTGGGGGTTCGGTTCTTGCACCAGACTGGGCAAAAATCGAATAGTAACCTTCTTCAGTGAGTTGTTTTTGATCCATCTTGGTTGGCGGCACGATCCACATTCTCGCTGGAGCAACCCGCCCCATTTTTTCAAAAATTTTGCCAGCCGCCCGAAAGTGCCCAATATTCGTCATGCATGAGCCAATAAAAACTTCGTCAATTCTATCTCCTGCGACGTCAGATAATAAACGGGCATCATCAGGGTCATTGGGAACACACAAAATAGGTTCAGTAATGGTATTCAGGTCAATTTCAATCACCTCAGCGTATTCTGCGTCACTATCCGCTTCCAGCAGTTCTGGGTTCGCTAACCATTCTTCCATCGAGGCAATACGTCGACGAATGGTGCGTTCATCACCATAACCCTCGCTGATCATCCATTTAAGCATGTAGATATTAGAATTCATGTATTCCACTACCGGTTCCTTGTTGAGCTTGATGGTACATCCTGATGCAGAGCGCTCCGCTGACGCGTCAGCCAACTCAAATGCCTGCTCAATTTTTAAATCGGGTAAACCTTCAATTTCAAGTACTCGGCCAGAGTAAATGTTTTTCTTACCCTCCTTGGACACCGTTAACAGACCTTTCTGGATTGCCGCATAGGGTATTGCATGGACGAGATCCCGGAGTGTGATGCCTGGCTGCATTTCTCCAGAAAACCTAACCAGTACTGATTCAGGCATATCCAATGGCATCACCCCGGTTGCCGCAGCGAATGCAACCAGGCCAGAACCTGCTGGAAAAGAAATGCCAAGGGGAAATCGGGTGTGAGAGTCACCGCCTGTTCCAACCGTGTCCGGCAACAACATTCGATTCATCCAGGAGTGGATAATGCCATCTCCGGGACGAAGTGAAACTCCCCCTCTATCCATCATGAAATCAGGCAGACTATGTTGAGTTTCTATATCAACCGGTTTGGGATAAGCAGAAGTATGACAGAACGATTGCATCACCAAATCTGCCTGGAAACCAAGGCATGCCAAATCCTGAAGTTCGTCTCGGGTCATCGGCCCCGTGGTATCCTGTGATCCCACAGTGGTCATTCTAGGTTCACAATACTGGCCCGGTCTGACGCCAGGTAAACCACAGGCTTTGCCGACCATTTTTTGAGCCAGTGTGAATCCCTTATCGCTTTGCACAGGAGGTTCTGGTTTACGAAATAAATCTGTTTCCCCAAGCCCCAACGCCTCTCTGGCGCGCGTGGTTAACCCTCGACCTACAATCAGATTAATTCGACCACCTGCTCTCACTTCATCCAGCAAAACCTCCGTTTTTAGCTCAAATTTGGAAATAATCTCATCGCTACCATGGCGACAGACTTTGCCTTCGTAGGGATAAACATCAATCACATCGCCCATTTCCATTTTTGAAACGTCCATTTCAATAGGTAAAGCACCGGAGTCCTCCATGGTATTAAAGAAAATCGGTGCAATTTTACCGCCGAAGCAATATCCACCAGCCCGTTTATTCGGAATTCCCTCTATATCGTCTCCGGTATACCACAGTACGGAGTTAGTTGCGGATTTTCTTGAGGAACCTGTCCCCACTACATCACCAACATAAGCAATGGGGTGCCCTTTATCCTTTAGCTGCTCCAACACCTGCAATGGATTTTCTGCCAACCCTTCTCTGGGGTTTTTCAACATAGCCAAAGCATGAAGCGGTATGTCCGGTCGTGACCATGCATCAGTAGCTGGGGATAAATCGTCCGTGTTTGTTTCTCCCGGAACCATGAAGACAGTAACGGTAATCTTTTCTGCAACCGTTGGAGCATCAGTAAACCAATTGCCTTGCGCCCATGATTGCATCACTTCCCTAGCGTATTCATTTCCGTTATCGGCTTTTTCCTTAACATCGTAAAAAGCATCAAACATTAAAATCGTACCGGAAAGCGCGGTAGCGGCTGCTTCGGCCAGACTATCTGAGTCTAACGCTTCCACTAAGGGGGCAACATTGTAACCACCATGCATCATGCCCAGAAATTGGATCGCCATTTTTTGATCCAATATCGGAGATTGCGCTTCCTTTTTAACGATAGCAGCTAAAAAAGATGCCTTAACATATGCTGCTTTATCCACTCCCGCAGGCACCCTGCTTCGAATCAACTCCAATAGCCGATCCTCTTCACCCTGAGGTGGTTGTTTAATCAATTCAACTAGCTGGGTAACCTGCTCCGCATCCAGCGGCTTAGGAACAATACCCAAAGTGTTACGTTCCGTGACATGTTTTTCGTATGCTTCTAACAATATAGTATTCTCAAAAAGTGGCTCAATTCTACCGTCAGAAAAACTCATACATTATTCGTAGACCCCCCTGACGCCGCCACGAATTTTAGCTTATTTTGGCCAGAATTTCGCCTCAATCCTTTGATAATACGAGAAAAAAATGTTTTCAACTTCTTCATCCCAGGGTTGGTAAATTAGTATTAGGTTATGCTTTGAAACAGGTACATATCGCAGATTCAGACTTTCTGACATAGATCCGCACCCTAACGGGCTATCAGAAAAAGCTGATGATGTTGATTGATATTGCTTTGGATGGCTTGACGGTACTTCTACTTAGTGAGCCCTGTTCATCACCATTTCCATAAGTAGCAAAAACGGAAATAGCGAAAACGGAGCTATCAAGAAAGAGATATGCCTCTGGTATTCATTCAAAAAGATACCGAATATTCCTCCAGTAGAATATCCCTCCAGATTGGCCTTACCAATAGACCCTGGATACCATACCCAATTTCTTGTCCATTATTCATTCCCAAAACCGAAGTCCTGATATACCCGGTTTAATATACCCGGTTCGAATGGTTAGGAATAATTCCATCGCATTTGGTTAGACTATGGCACTATAATCCCAGCAAAATATTAGAAATAGTTGTTATCAAAACATGAAACAAAAAAATAGAACGCTTAAACTTACGATGACTTTAGCCACGGCACTTGCCGTGGCTTCTTGCACCCAGGAAACCCAGAACAAAGTAGGGCGTGCTTTACAAAATTGGACGGGAACCCACGGCGTACTGGACATCTACGCCGGTGAAAAGCTAGTTAATCGATTTATTGATATTGATAAACTATCCACAGCAACCGCCACCCAGGGCAGCGACCCTCGGCCCTATCGCTTTGGATACGGAATAATGGACTTGAATCAGAATTACAAGGCAGACTCTAACGAACGCAAAGTCTATTTCGAATTCAGTGATTACTCAACCAGCTACATCTTCTATGAAAACCCCCATGTTGATGGCTAATTTGCCATATTGACCCATAGTTTTTAAAAGCCCGGATCAAACTCTCAATGCTCTGCATTCAGTTTTTAACATGTAGTAAGGAATAAACAGTGAGTTTTATTTGGTGAGAAAGAGTGAATACCGCTGCCTTTGTAATCAACTCTTTTTTAATCAAGTTTGGCAGTCAGCTTTGGCAACCGAAAGGAAAAAGCAGACTCTGACACACTCTTTTCCACATGTGCATCTTCGTCTTTTATTTCTCTATTTTTACAACCAGCCCCTAACCAACCCCGTTATGAGTCAATTTCGTTAAAAAGCCGTGGGAGAATCTATCTTAAAGATTATTGGTGGAAACCATTGGGTCGGAGCATAATGGATCAGATTGAGTGAAATTAAGTATATTGAGACTGAGTAAAAGTAATGAAAACATAGCGCAGGCAATAAAGCCTGCGCTATGAACCGAACCTGATTTTACTTCTTAACTACTTTCCACGCAGCGGGCATAACAATCATTGCCAACACAATCTTAAACAGATCACCCAATAAAAAAGGTTCAGCTCCCCAAGCGAAAATAGGCTTATCCCAGCCTAATACGCTCCCTAACCAAAGTAGACCTGTGACATAGATAACCACATTTCCGATCAGCATCGCAAAAAAGGTAGTTAGCGCTTTGCGATCCCAGCCTTTCTCAGCCAACCAACCTGTCACCGCGGCGGAAATAACGAAACCGATCAAATAACCGCCGGTAGGGCCTGTCATGTACAAAAGGCCAATGCCTTTTTTTGGTGTGCCGGAGAATACAGGTAAGCCAGCCGCTCCCGCCGCCAGGTAAAGCAACACAGTAGAGACACCTAACACAGGGCCATAAGCAAGTCCGATACAAAGCACCACAAAGGTTTGCATGGTCATCGGGACCGGATAAAATGGTATTTGAGCCTTGGCCGCAATGGTTAGCAGCACAGCTCCCGTCACCGCAAGCATAATGGAACGCAGAAGACTTGGTGTCTGCCAGATTGCTTTAGTGAGGGTTGGATAATAAATGGATTGGGTTGTCATCGCGGCATAAAACCTCTTGTTAATTATATTTTCCTGGCCGTGGCTATATACGTTGGTTGCACCGTCGAACAAACTCAAGGCCGTGAGTAACGGATATTTTAAGTACTTCCTGGAATGTTAGATTCACAGTATTCTTAAAAAACCGCTAACTACCCGGAGAATCAGGCCCTTCACCAGCGTTCTTCCGAATATTGTTAGCGCGCCGGATTCTATCACCTTACCCGGATTCGACCAAACAGCAGGGCAATAAGAAATAGCACTCCCATAAAAATCAAAACAGCAACATCACCAAAAGCAATATAAGGGGTCACGCCTGTTCTTGGTTGAATAGAACCCCGAACCACATATTCGACAAATTGGGGTGCATAGATATCAATTCCGCCTTTCCAGTTAATGAGCGCAGATAGACCATTATTCGAAGAGCGTATCATGGGTCTTTCACTTTCCCTGGCACGAAATCTTGCCATTTGCAGTCGTTGATGGGGAGCAAGGGAGTCACCAAACCAGATGTCTTCGCTGACATTTATCAATGCTCCAGAAGGGTCTACCTGATTTCTCCAATCAGCGGGAAAGGCATCTTCATAACAAATTGACGCTGCAAATCTGTTCCCGGCAACATGCAATGGCGCCTGGGGTTTATTCCAATGAGAGAAGTCTGACATTGGCATATTCATCATCTTTATTAACGGATCCAGTATCATCCTAAGCGGGAAGTATTCTCCGAAAGGAACCAGATGCTGTTTACGGTAGATCATGATCTTGTCACTCACCCCTGCGACGGTGTTGTAGTAAGACCATTGATCATCGATACGCTCACGATGCAAAACACCAAAAATGAAATCGGCAGGGTGGGTACGAATTTCGTCCCAGAAACTGGTGGATAGGTTATCAATGTAATCAGGTATTGCAGCCTCGGGCATGACAATCAAATCAACATCCTGCTCCAGTCTGCTCTTTTGGAGATAAGATTGAATAATGTCATTGGTTTGCTGTTGATCCCATTTTTCACTAATGGAAATATTGTTTTGAATCACTGACACTTTCAACGGACCTTCATAGGCCTTGGTCCATGAGGTTTCATTGAGCAACCAGCCAGAGGCCCAAATCCCCACAACCACCACCCCAAACATTGTGTTTCCAATAGTAATTGAGCGAATCAATGACATGAGCACCCCCACTGATATCAGGGTGATTAATCCGACGAGATAGACGCCACCGATGGGCGCAAAATTAGAAAGAGGAGTATCAATCATACTATAGCCCGTTGATAACCAGGGCAAACCAGTTAAAACCCAACTCCTCATCCATTCGAAAAATATCCAGGTTACTGGCATAACCAGTCCCAGCTTCGCAGTAACACTCAGTCGTACAAACAACGATTGAACTGCACCAGAAATAGCGGGGAAAAGAGAAACTACTGAGACAAGAACCGCAATACACAAGCCTGCGAGCACTGGCGGCATGCCTCCGAAGGTGTGAATACTGATATACATCCATGATATGCCGACGCCGAACATTCCTAGTCCATAAACAAAGCCAAGTTTTACACTGGTCTTGAGATCACTGCCTAACCAAAAATAGAACAGAATACCAAAGCTAAGCAGACCAAGCGGCCACCAGTTAAATGGCGCGAATGCCAAAGCATTCGCGATACCAGCGATGAAAACTATCAGGGTTTTCATTAGAAACAACCTATCAGTGAACTAGAACCGCCCATATTTATCACATGCCAATATCTAACTGAATGATAATCAATTTAACAATATCCAGTTTAACAACACCCAATCTAATAATACCCAACTCAAGCCAAAATTCTATTAGCTCGCGAGCCAATCAATTTGAGAAGTGCAAACTATTAAAGCCGTCCTGAGCGTATGGATCAGGATAACCTAAACATTCCATTACCTGAGTCTCAATTGCTTCCATCTCCTGTGCTTCCAATTCTTCCAAATGATCAAAACCACATAGATGCAGAGTACCATGAACCACCAGATGCGCCCAATGGGAATCAACGGATTTACCTTGAGCCACCGCTTCGTCTTTAACCACCTGAGCACAAATTACAATGTCTCCCCGATGGTTATATTCGACCCCATCAATTTGATCAAAGGGGAACGACAACACGTTTGTTACAGAATTTTTGTGTCGAAACTGATGATTAAGTTCAATCATCTCCTCCTTTTCAACAATTCGAAGTGTGATCCCGTTCACCTCTTCATCTACCACTATCAGAGCGTTTCGTATCCAATTTTCTATTTGCTCTTCACCTGGGAACAGACCTTTTTCATTGATCGCATCATTAGTGGCGAACTGAAGATCAAGGAAAGAGTCGATCATCCCTGATTAACCTGGGATTTAGCCAGTGCTTCCGCTTGATTCTCTGTTGCTAAAGGCTTCTTATTTTTTCCCACCCGGGATTCGCGATCGTGAATGTTGTCATTTGCTTGCTGCTCCGAATGTTGTTTTTCGTAAGCTTCAACAATTTTTTGCACCAACGGATGACGGACCACATCCTGGGGCTTAAACTGACAAAAACTAATTCCTTTTATATCAACCAGCACACGCTGGGCATGCTTCAACCCGGACATTTGACCTCTCGGCAAGTCAACCTGAGTCACATCTCCAGTAATAATGGCCTTTGAACTGAATCCAATTCGAGTCAAAAACATCTTCATTTGCTCAACCGTTGTATTTTGCGCTTCATCCAAAATCACGAAGGATTCGTTTAACGTTCTTCCGCGCATATAGGCCAAAGGGGCCAATTCAATGGTCCCTCGAGCAATTAGTTTACCGACCCTTTCGAATCCTAACATCTCATACAAAGCATCGAATAATGGCCGTAAATAGGGATCGATTTTCTGTCCGATATCTCCAGGGAGAAAACCCAGCTTTTCCCCGGCTTCCACCGCTGGCCTAACCAATAAAATCCGTTCGACAGAGTTTTCGGACAACGCCTGTACTGCACTGGCAACCGCCAGATAGGTTTTACCTGTGCCCGCCGGACCAATTCCAAAACTAATGTCATTGTCTCGAATATAGCGCAAATAGTGTTTCTGTCGAAAATTCTGACCACGAATAAGCTGCCTTCGAAGGCGAATAATCACTTCCTGATCATCGTCTTGTCGATCTTTATCGTCCTCTGAGACTGCTCCCCTGGATGCCGCCGTCGCTGAAGTTGTTCCATGTGGATTCCTTCCATGCGAAACTGATAGATCAGTTACGGCATTACTTACAAACTGATTACCGACAGTTCCATCGCCATTACTGCGAGACAGGGCAAAATGGACATCGCTGTTCGATAGGGGATCTTTTTTTGTCCCGTAATTTCAAATAAATCCCGGACAACTGATTCTGCCTTACGTTTGGCAGTTTCCGTTCCAGTAATGCTAAATGCGTTATTTCGTTGAGTAATCTTCACATTCAGATGTTGTTCGATTTGCTGAATATGAGAATTGAGTTGGCCACAAAGCTGAGACAGGCGTCCATTTTCAGCGGGCAATAATTGAAAAACGAGAGGTTTGGACAAAATAATTTCAGTATTGATTAGGAAAAAATATAAACGAGTGCAAAGCCGTGGATATTGATGAGGTGAAGATGAAGTTCTATAGTGTCGAATAATTATGCGTTAAGACAGCTTTTCGGGAAACCCTATCCCATCAGGATCAGACTATCGTAGACTAACCAGAAGAAAATATCATTAATCATTGCCCAGCTTTATTGCCCGTCTTTATTGAGCATTTTTATTGCCTGCCTCTATTGTGCGTCCTAAAATTTGATCTCAGTTATCCGGAGAAAAATAGGCGGGCCAAAATAACAGCAAACAGGATAGACTGAAAAAAGATAGATCAAAAACCCTTTCTTTTTTGAGTTGAAGGGCTTTAAATGGTTCAGGCTACCTTTTTACCGTCATTTTCCATCATGACAGCCCGTAGTGAATTAGGTAGTGCTTCAGTGATCCGCACATCAACAAACTGCCCGACCAGGCTTCCGGACCCATCAAAGTTCACCACTCGATTATTTTCCGTACGTCCACTCATTTGACCAGGATCCTTTCGTGACACTCCTTCAACCAAAATGGTCTGGACCGTATCCACCATTCTCTCACTAATCCCCCAGGCCAATTCATTGATTTTTGCCTGAAGAGTTGCCAGTCGTTGTTTTTTTACTTCATCACTGACGTCGTCTTCCAGCTCAGCTGCAGGCGTACCTAGCCGTTGACTATAAATAAAACTAAAAGACTGGTCATATCCTACTGCCTCGATTAAGGACAGAGTCTGCTGAAAATCATCCTCTGTTTCACCTGGAAATCCGATAATAAAATCAGACGACATGGATATGCCAGGACGTGCAGCTTTGAGCTTATCCATCCATTCAAGGTAATCCTTTGCAGTGTATCCACGTTTCATTAGTGCCAGAATTCGATCAGACCCACTTTGTACCGGCAAATGCAAATGACTTACCAGTTCCGGTATTTCAGCATAGGCTTGAACTAATTCGTCGGTGAAATCAATGGGGTGAGAGGTGGTATAGCGTACTCTGTCAATCCCATCCACCGCAGCCACGTAGTGCAGCAACTCTGCAAATTCAACGGTGCGGCCGTCATGGGTCTGTCCACGGTATCCGTTCACATTTTGCCCCAATAAATTGACTTCCCGTACACCTTGCTGGGCTAGCCCAAATACTTCGGCAATCACGTCATCAAAAGGACGGCTAAATTCCGTTCCCCGGGTATAGGGTACAACGCAGAAAGAACAATACTTGCTGCACCCTTCCATAATGGAAACAAATGCCTTGACCCCATCTACTTTTGGTGGCGGCAGACAATCAAACTTTTCGATTTCAGGGAAAGAAACATCTACGGATGGTCTGCGGTCATTCATGACCCCATTTAACATATCCGGCAGTCGATGAAGAGTTTGAGGGCCGAAAACAATATCCACATAAGGAGCTCTTTTTCGAATCATTTCGCCTTCCTGACTAGCGACACAACCGCCAACCCCAATGACCAGGTCCTTGTTCTTCAATTTGATTTTTCGCCATCGGCCAAGCTGGGAAAACACTTTTTCCTGGGCCTTTTCACGGACGGAACAGGTATTTAGTAACACCATATCCGCGTTCTCGGGATCATCCACCCTTTCATAGCCATGACTGGATTGAAGCAGGTCTGCCATGCGGGATGAATCATATTCATTCATCTGACAACCAAAGGTTTTGATAAATAACTTGCGGCTCACTGTTGATCCTGATTCACGCTCAATTGGGCGCGGATTGTACACTTATTTGTCGCAGAATTCTTCATGGATTAGGCCGGTATTCCACCCAATGTAAGTACTACCAAGCCTATAACCAGCCTCTTATCCAATAGACACACAGACCGATATATTCATGAACTGCCCGGGATGTTGCTCCTAAGGCACCAATGGACGGCAACCAGCCAAACAAACCATCATATCTTGTATCTAAAACAGTAATATCTGTTGGTGCAGGTATCACGTTCACACCCGCAGCTCTAAATACAGCCACGGATCTTGGCATATGAATGGCTGACGTTACTAACAGCACAGGCCCATCCCCAATGCCGTTTCGTTGCAGAAATGCCGCGGTGTTCAATGCATTCTCATAGGTTGTTTGAGAATCACCTTCGATGTCTATCAGGTTCTCAGGTACTCCCCACTCCATCAATAACCTAGCAACCAGCGAGGCCTCACTTTGTTTCCACGCAACCCTGTCTATGTTACCCCCAGAAAGCAGAATACGACTCGCCCTGGCTGCTTTAAACAGACGAAAACCATGCAGCACCCGATCGGAACCTTCCATTAACTCCGTGTAAATACGTTTGCCCTGGGGCATATTGATGGAGCCACCCAGAATTACCAAGGTTTCCACTGGTTCGTATTGCTCAAGAGGACTAACTGGATACTTTTCTTCAAGAGCCATGACCAGACGATTAGCGACCGGAGGAGACGAGGCAAGAGTAAGCAACAATGCTGCAGCGAAAACCACACAGATTCCACCCCGGCGAGAAACAAAAAGAGTCAGGATCAACCCAATCGCGATGAGTAGCAATACCAGCGATAGAGGGGAGGCCAAATATGCTCCAATTTTACTAATGGTGATCCACATGAGTATGGATTTCTCCTATGATTATTGGGTCTCTTCGATCACCTGATTCCATAAGTGATCCAGTCTTCTGGCAGATACACTGCGGCTGGTTTTAAGAGATTGGGCAAACACTGAAATCCGATATTCCTCGACTAACCAGCGATAGGACTCCATGGTTTCACTATATTCAAGCTCAGTCTCCAGGAAACGATTCCAATGGGGCAGGATTCTGGTTTGTCGTAACTGATCAGTGCCTCCATCCAGTAAAGCCTGATTGATTCTTTGCTTAATACCTTGCAAAAACCGGGGAATATGAACCAACCACTCAATGTTAACGTCATCCATAAACCCGTCATAAACTAGCCACTGAAGCTGGATCTGAATATCACTCACACAAGGTTTCGGTAACGAATTCGAATGCTGCTCCAGAGACTGTTTTATGACTCTGTACATTTTAAGGGTTTTCGCCACAGACTCGGCGATTGATGCAAGGGTTGCAGGTACCCTACCAGCTCGGGTTTTTACCAGTGCCATAAACGAATCTCTGTCTCGAATCATGTCATCATCAGGAAAAAAAACAACGTCCTGGGACCGCCTCAAAATGGCATGCTGCAACGAAGTCAAATCACCGATGGAAGCGTACAGCAAGCTGATCGACTGCCAATCCGGGATGGGCTTTTTCATCAGCTTTCTATGTTCCGGAACGTTTAGGAAAATCAGCCGACGCACTCCCTCCAGATGCTCTTCCCGGGCTTTTTCCAGTGTGTCAAAAATACGAATGGACACCGACGTCTGATCATCGACCAACGCCGGATATCCTTTAGTCTCTTGGTCTCCCACTGCCACGTCCACAGTTGCTGGCAAACGATCGAAGTCCCATTGTATGATCCCCGTTCTTTCGATATTTATGTCGCTATTTTTCGCAAACTGAGTCTGAGCAGCATCTCTGAAGCGTTCCTTAAGATCGCTTACACTATCTCCAACAGCGATCACATTTTCATTTTCATCGACCAGCTCAATTTTTAACTTCAGGTATGCTGGCAAATTCTGATGATCGAAATCCACCGGGAAAATATCGCACCCCCGGTCCTTACCAAGCCAGTCACTAAAAGCCACTAGCAACGGTCTTCTGTCACTAATGACTTCTTCGAATATTCGATCAATCGCATCAGGAATGGGCACAAACATTCTACGTTTGTTTTTTGGCAGGCTCCTGGCCAGGGCAATTAGCTTATCCCGTAACAGCCCTGGTATGAGCCGATCAACAATTGAAGCACTAACCTTATTCAACAGTGGTAGGGTGACCCTTGCTGTAACACCATCAGTCTCCTTTCCTGGATGAAATTGGTAGATTAAGGGCAACTTCACACCTCCGTCCTCGATGTAGTCCGGATAGCTTCCACACAAGCCCTCCAGTTGATTCGACGTAGCTGTTTTCAACAATACGGATGGAGCCATGAGTAATGCTGCTTTTCGCTTTTCGGGGAGCCGGCGGTACCACTTTCTCAAGGCACTGCCGCTGTTTATGTGATCAGGCAATAATTCATCATAAAACTGGTAGATGACTTCTTCATCCTCCAGCAAATCCCGACGACGGAATTTGTGCTCAAGTTTGGCTATGTCATCGATGATTTGGCGATTATGCTCAACAAACTTTAGCTTCGATTCAAATTCAGCATCGACCAATGCCCGACGAATAAAAATAGCCCTGGATTGAGGCATATCGATATCACTGAAGTCACAACGCCGACCCGAAAAGATGGTAATTCCATACAATGTTCCTCTTTTTAAGGCAAACACCCGCTCCTGCTTAATGCTCCATTGAGGTTCACTATAACTGTATTGGAGCAAATGGCTTCCCAGATGCTCGATCCAACCGGGACTAATTGACGCCACTGTTCTTGCGTATAACGTATTCGTTTCGACCTGCTCCGCCGACATAATCCATTTTGGCGACTGGCTAGCGTACACCGAAGCAGGGAATATTCTCAGTTGTTTACCAAATGTCCCCTGGTAGTTTGGCTTCTTTTGCTCCTTGCGGGTTAACTTCGCTGTTGGTTTTTCGAATACCGCGATATTGGATAAGAGGCCACTCAGAAGTGCCTGATGAATCCGATCACTTCTGGCGTCATCGCTATTGAGTTTGTATCCCGCCTTTTTAAGTAACCGAAGCAAATTAGCCTGTAATGCCATCCATTCCCGCATACGGAAAATAGACAAAAAATTCTCTTCGCACCACTTAAAGGCCCGACGCTTCGACACTGTTTTTTGAACCTCACGAAACTGATTCCAAATATCAAGCAACACCAAAAAGTCAGATTGTTCCTCGCTCATTTGGCGATGGTGCTGTCTGGCATGTTGTTGCTTTTCTGCTGGAACCAGTCTGGGATCTGGAATGGATAAAGCCGCTGCGATGATCACTACTTCCGTAAGACATTCAAGCCGGCTAGCCTCAATCAATACTCTCCCTATTCGTGGGTCTACCGGCATGTGGGATAGAGATCGACCAATCGCTGTAAGTTTAGAGTTTTCATCCAATGCACCTAGTATAGTGTCCTAATCTATCATATCAAATGATATACTAAAGACTGAATTCACCTCTCGCCAAACGGTACCTTGATGCCTGCCCCAATCACGATTAATTTAAGCGATCCAGAAAGAAAAGAATTAAAAAAAGCCGTCTCAAGCAGTCTGTCCCCAGTCCGCTTGGTGAAAAGAGCACAAGCGATATTAATGGCTGCTGACCACATACCCAGTTACCAGATTGCCAGTGAACTCGGCGTTAGCAGTCATACAGTGGGACGTTGGCGCAGGTGCTACGCTGAACAACGAATGGCCGGTATTGTTAAGGATCGTCCTCGTGGAGCGAATCAAGGTGGCAAAAAGACGGCAGATCAGGAAAAACTTCGACAAGCCATTATCCAAAAGACGACCCAAGACAAACCACCCGGTGCCACACACTGGTCGACCAGGATGATGGCCAAAGCGCTTGGTACGACCCATTCGTTCGTTAATAGGGTGTGGCAAGAGGCGGGGCTCAAGCCCCATCTGCATAAGACGTTTAAAGTCAGCAATGATCCCCATTTTGAACAGAAGCTAAGAGATGTGGTGGGTCTTTACATGAACCCACCGGAGAAGGCGGTGGTATTTTGTGTAGACGAAAAGAGTTCTATCCAAGCGCTGGATCGGACCCAACCGGGCTTACCGATGAAAAAAGGGCGATGCGGTACGATGACGCATGATTACAAACGTCATGGAACCAGTACGTTATTTGCTGCCCTTAACGCCGCAACAGGCGAAGTGATTGGGACTTGTAAGAAACGCCACCGTCATGAAGAGTTTTTATGCTTTTTAAAGGAGATTGAGAAGCGGACCCCGAAGGAACTAACGATTCACATTATTGTGGATAATTATGCAACGCATAAGCACCAAAAAGTGAGAAACTGGCTGAAGCGCACTCAGCGTGTGCAGTTACACTTTACCCCGACAAGCTCATCATGGCTGAATTTGGTAGAGCGTTTTTTGGGGTTATTGACAGACAAAGCGCTTAGGCGCGGGGTATTTACCTCGGTGAAAGAGTTGGAAAAGACGATACAGGATTTTGTTGCCCAACATAATGATCAGCCTAAACCGTTTGTGTGGACAAAATCGGCCAATAAGATTTTGGAAAAAGTCAATCGCGCAAGACAAAACTTGCTATTACAAAATGCAGTTTAGGACACTACACTAGTTCTACCAATTGCTTGATGCCATCGTTAATTTGCTTACGCTCGGGTCTGTCCAGAAATGGAAATGTTTCAATATCTTTCATCGACCCTCCGGCGAACATTGCCTGCATACGCAGGATAACGTCTGCCAGAGAGGTGCGCTTTATTTCAGGGTCGGTATATTCGGGCCGATTTAAAAAATCGTCCTCGTCATAAAGCCGAATACAAATCCCATCAGAAGTTCGACCACACCTTCCTGCACGCTGATTCGCTGCGGATTGTGAAACTTTCTCAATGGGCAAACGTTGAATTTTCCTGCTCGGGCTATAGCGGCTCACTCGCGCCAGCCCGCTATCTACAACGTATTTGATCCCAGGGACCGTCAAAGAGGTTTCTGCCACATTGGTCGCTAGCACGACTCTGGTTTTAGCCCCCGGGGTAAAAATCCTCACCTGCTCATTAGGGGTTAATCTTGCATAGAGTGGCAGAATATCGATACCTGATTTGAGTTTACGACTGAGATGTTCCGCAGCTTCCCTGATCTCCCGCTCACCGGGAAGAAACACTAAAACATCCCCTAAACGCTGTTGATGCAATTCCAGTACGGCCTTTTCGATGGAATCATTTAGATTGCTATCTTCTTTTTTCGACTCGTCATTTTGAGGCTGGTATCGGATTTCCACGGGATAGGTCCTACCAGAGACCGAAACCACCGGAGCGCCATCAAAATACCTTGAAAAAGAGTCGCTATCCAATGTTGCCGATGTCACCACCAGCTTCAACTCAGGGCACTTTTTAAGTAGCTGCTTCAGCAAACCTAACAAAAAATCGATGTTTAGAGAACGCTCATGGGCCTCGTCAATAATTAGCACTTCGTATCGGGATAGTCTTGCATCCCGATGAAACTCTGATAACAGCATCCCATCCGTAAGCACACGAATGTAGTTGGTTGGGTTGACCATTTCATGAAATCTCACCCGATAACCGACCGCGTTTCCCAAGGGGCTCTGGAGTTCATCAGAAATCCTGGCCGCGATGGAACGGGCAGCGATACGTCGGGGTTGGGTATGACCAATTAGTCCATTGATACCAAACCCAGCCTCCATGCAAATTTTCGGCAATTGGGTGCTTTTTCCAGAACCAGTTTCACCACATACGATGATCACCTGATTTTCTTTAATCAGGTCAATGAGCTCATCGCGATGCCCACTAATGGGGAGGTCTTCTGAAAAAGAAACTTTCGGTAGGCTACGCTCTTTTTGCGCAATCAGGGTCCCAGTTAGCTTTCCAGGCGGATATGATTCACCAAATGATCTAGTCCTCCGGTGTTCTGGAGCCTGTTTTTTGGCCTGTTTTTTGGCATGTTTGCCCACGCGCTTACCGGCATGGGTATCCATATGCCGGGCACCATGATCCGTTTTTTCAGCGAAGTCCTTGTTCTTTGCCTTTTGACCTAACTGCGGACGCAGCCTTGAACCCAAATCGGGCCCCAGATCAGATCCCAATTTTTCACTCATGGTGGCGAAGATTGCGCCCTTGCGTTAAAAGATAATGGAACAAAACAAATAAATGAAAGCCCATCCGCACCCAAGACGAAACAAATCGGGACGAAACAAATCGGGACGAAATAAATCGGGACGAAACAAACCGGGACCAAACAAACCGGGACCAAACGAATCGGCACATCAATCTGATCAGTCCTGTTCCAGAACTCTATTCGCTCCACAACATATAAAGCCGTCGTTTATTGATCAGAGACCATAACAGCCTTTTCAATTACAATGGGCTCCAGGGGAACATCACTGTGACCGGCTTTCTTTCCCGTCGGTGTCGCGGCAATTTGCTCCACCACTTCCATGCCATTGATCACTTTAGCGAATACTGCATATCCCCACCCTCGTGCGGTTTTAGCTGTAAAATCCAAAAAGCCATTGTCCACAAGGTTAATAAAAAACTGAGAAGTAGCAGAATTCGGATCATTGGTTCTCGCCATTGATAAGGTTCCCTTAACATTTTTTAGCCCATTGTCTGCCTCATTTTTTATTGGCGCCTGGGTATTTTTTTGTTTCATATCCGAAGTAAACCCTCCACCTTGAACCATGAACCCTGGAATGACACGGTGAAATATGATGCCATCGAAGTGCCCACTTTCAACATAGCTCACGAAATTCTTTACCGTCTCTGGTGCTGCATCGGGGTACAGCTCAATATCAATCTCACCCAGAGATGTTGTCATTTTGATCATATTAATGGCTCCTGTGGAATCTGAAAATGAAGGGAGGCTAAACGCTCCGGAAAAATAAAAAACACCAACTAAAATGGTTCGTAAAACGCGGTTCATAAGGGCACCTTATTGTCTTGGTATGTTATTGCTTGAATGTACTAGTGGACTCCTGGTTACAGAAAACTTCCATGAGGAGTGCTAGTTGGAGGAATGCTAGTTGAATCATCGGGAAAAACAGCGGCTGATTGGTAATTATTAGTGCTCGTAATCAGACATTAGTCATGTCCATGATGGTGTCCCAATGTACTTTTTCCACTGGCATAATAGATAATCGGTTTCCTTTTTGTAAAAGCCGCATACCATCCAGCTTCGGATTCTGTTTTAATGATTGCAACGTAATAGGGACCGCCAGTTTTTGAACAAATTTCACGTCAACCATCATCCAGGTAGGTTTTTCGGGATTACTCCTGGAATCAAAATATTTCTCATTGGAGTCAAAAGCCGTGAAATCGGGGTAACTCTCACTGGCTACCTCCATCAACCCAACAATTCCAGGAATTTTGCAGCTTGAGTGATAAAAGAAGACCAAATCACCTATTTTCATATCATCCCGCATGAAATTTCGCGCCTGATAATTTCGGATACCATCCCAGGGTTCGGTCCCCACCTTTTGGAGATCATCGATTGAAAACGCATCCGGCTCGCTTTTCATTAGCCAATATTGCATAAATCCAGTCCTCTGAGTCGTGTCTAATTTAACCATGCCTTAACCACTCCATGATCACCCCTGTGATCGCTCTATAATCGCGCCATAATTACAACCATGTTTCATTCCACCGGCATTACAGGTACCAACATCAGCCTAGCGGATCCTGCTCGGCTTTAATTCGTTTGATGGATCGGGCACAACCGGTTTTCTCATCCACATCCACAACCACACCACACAAAGTACCCTTACCCGTTGCCGGCTCCAATCGTACGGGCAGCTTACTCACCATTCTCTTCAGCACATTCCCGGTATCACTGCCGATCACAGAGTCATAACAACCCGTCATACCAAGGTCGGTAACATAAGCGGTTCCCTTATGAAGCAATCTCTCATCAGCAGTTGGAATGTGGGTATGGGTTCCAACGACTACGCTCACCTTACCGTCGAGATACCAGCCCATCCCCACCTTTTCGCTAGTGGTTTCAGCATGATAATCAACGACCACAACATCTATAGTATCCAGTTTTTCTGACAACACCCTATCCGCGCACTCGAAGGGCGAATCCAATGGTGGATGCATAAATGCCTGCCCCATCATGTTCAACACACCAACGCGTATACCACTTTTCGTCGTGAATTCCCCCCAACCGGACCCCGGTGTGCCCGAAGGGTAATTATGCGGTCTTAATAGCCGAGGATAGTCACCAATAAAGTCGAGGGCTTCGCGTTTATCCCAAATGTGGTTACCGGATGTCATGATGTCGATATTCATATTCATAAACTGGTCCACCAGCTTTTTAGTGACACCAAATCCAGCCGCAGAGTTTTCTACATTAACAATGGTTGCGTCGATATCATGCTCATGCTGAATCCTGGCTAACTGCTCCTCAAGTACTGCCCGCCCTGGTCGCGCAACCACATCTCCAACAATTAGAATGTTCATGTTTCCTTACTCTCCCTATTCGACTTCTCTAATTGATTGGAAGCCAGTCTGATAGATACCCTTGTCGGTCACCACAGTAGACAATGGGATATCCCAACTCTGGGAATCAATGGACTCCACACGCTGGAGTTCGTGGGCCACGCCAATTAGCTGCTGTTTTCTGATGCTCTGTCCCTTTACGAACTCAAAAGTTGTATCATAAAAGCCGCCTCCCATACCAATCCGATTCCCATTTCCATCAAACCCAACCAAGGGTAGCAAAACCAGATCCAGTTGGTCCGCAGTAATCAGGTCTTCCTTTTCCACAACGGGTTCTGGGATCTGATAACGATTATTAACGAATTCAGTACTTTCACTAATTTGGGCAAACAACAGGGAGTTTAATTCGGTTTGGATGACAACTGGAACGAAACAGGACTTTCCCTGAGACCAGCACCATTTCATCACCTCAACCGGGTCGATCTCGCCATCGTTTGCAAGATACATTGCTATCTTTCCTGCATCCCGGACACTCTGCAATTGGGTCAATTGCACCATCAAATTTCCTGCTGCGATTCGGTGCTGCGCTTCAGTCAATGATCGACGTTTCTGACGGAGCTGTTTTCTGAGTTCTATCTTATTTCCGCTCATGTATCCAGGCCGGGCAGGCAATTAACCCCTTTTTGCTATTGGGATTCTTGGTGAGTTTATTTGCAGGTCTATTTGCGAATTCATTCGTGGATTCATCTGGTGGACCTGGCTATTGGTATTTGCTTGTGAATCTGTCTTGTGAATTTGCCAATGATTTTCAGGATTTCCAGTTAAAGATGTCTAGTGAAAGATTTTTAGTCAAAAAGACCTTTACATACATTCATGATGACTATAGCCCTAAAAATAAAGAAATAAAGAAATAAAGAAATAAAGAAATAAAGAAATAAAGAAATAAAGAAATAAAGAAATAAAGCTGCGAAATATGGCAACTGGATACCACGAGGCCCTAAGAGCAGATTTTGGCTTTCATACCAACGGCCTTCAACACAACATCGTCGTCACAGGAATAAAAACCAGACTGGATTCATAAAGGCGCCTAAAATAAGATATCCAGTAAGACATCCAATAAGATATCTAAAGTGCGTTACCCACCTGTGCCGCGCGTTCACATTACCTTGAACCAGAAGGTTCAAGTGGATACCAGGACTGGTTTTGGGATTCCCGCCAGCTTATCGCTGAGTTCATACACACCCACCATTCACACCAGCATCCGGGATTGTATATTAGGTTCTAAGGGTTTCTGTGACCAACTCGAACACCGCAGGCAACGCTTGACTATTTTAACAGAGTTTAAACAGACGAGATAAAATTAATCCTGGACGAAAGCTCCCAATGATCTTTTAGCTATTAAAAAATAGAGCGGGAAAAGTAGCATAAGATGGATTACTACAAAAACCCAAAAATCGGGTTTGATATTTCCAAACTATTCAAAACTCAGAATGAGCTAACTACACAATATAAGAAACAAGAAAAATATCTCTTATATTCAGATTTTATAGAAATAATTCCCTGTTTATGAAAATTATTTCCTACAATTCAAACAATACTTTCTAACTAAGATCACAATTTATGTGATCTTCAAAATTGACAAGGTGGTTTGAATGAGAAACACAAATACATCCGTTTTCGCAGCACCAGCTTTCCGGGAAGGCGCTGAATATGTTATTGAAGCTGATGCACTAAATTGCCTCATTCATCAATCAAACCTACGCATCGTTGACGTTAGATCAAAAGCCCAGAGCCCAGACGGACACATTCCTGGCGCGATACGCTTTGATGCAACCAGGCTAATCGACGACGATATGGATGGACTTCGAGTACCCAATGAAAAAAAGATTTCCCAAATCTTCGGTGACCATGGCATCTCATCCGGGGACTTCGTTGTCGCCTATGACGATGATACCGGTGCCAATGCGGCCAGGTTGCTATGGACTCTTGACCTCATTGGACACAACAGATACGCCATGCTGGATGGGGGATTTGCTGCCTGGGAAGACGCCGGGTTGGATATCGCAGCCGACACCCAAACCCCAAACCCCGTGCTATATCCTGCCCCTTCATTCACCCACTCCCTGTCTGATATCTATGCGGTAGATCGAGCCACCAGGAGCGGTGATGTAGTCATAATTGATACTCGCAGCCCAAAGGAGTTTAACGGTCTGGATAATAGAGCAAACAAATCAGGACATATTCCAGGGGCAATCAATTTTGATTGGATTAATACCCTGGACCTTATCGAAGGCGGAAAACTCAGATCATCACAAGAGATACTGGCATGCCTCGAAAAACGGGGCATCCTTCCCCATCAGAAAATTATTCTTTATTGCCAGACTAACCGAAGATCATCCCATGCCTTTGTGGTGCTACGATGGCTTGGATTCAATGACATCAGCACCTACCCTGGAGCATGGGAGCAATGGGGGAATAGTGATTGGACCAAGGTGAAAATTTGAAACGAAAATAGCTCTAAAATAACTTCCAGAATAGAAACAGCCCGAACTGGACGGTATTGGAATATGCGTTTAAGATGTCGAAGTCTAGACTATTTAGACTTCCCTGATTTAGAGCCCAATCTGTTGAAAGTCTTCGATGGCCTTGTCTACCTTATCATGCATATTTGTGAGCTTTGAATTAATCTTTTTGCTGTCTCCTGTGTTTTTCTTCAGTTGAAGCAGTTCATGGCTGATATTTAAACCTGCCATGATGGCACAACGATCCATTCCCAGTATCTGACTACCTTTGGCAATTGTCCGCATTTGCGTATCAAGGTGTGCAGCTGCTTCAATAAGTTGCGGGCTTTCTTCCTCAGTACAGGCAATGGTAAATTCACGTTGCATGATACTGACTTTGACACTGTGTTTTTTTGCGCTATCCTGATTAGACATGGATAAATCCACTGACGAATAATAACAATTTTTTGGTTCCGGCCAATAACGATTAATTCAATAACGACTAATTAACGATTAACAATAGATTAAGAAAATTATAGCCCCGGTTTAGGTCAGCTTGAAATCAGGACTCGAGGGATTTCAAACGAGCAACAATCTGCTCCACCCGACCCCGCGCAATCCTGTTTTTTTCCTGCAGTGACTTCACTTCCTGCCGGAGCATCTCACGATCACTACGCAACAACTGATTTTCCTGGTTCATTTCTTCACAAACCCGAATTAAATCTGTTATGCGTTGTTCAAGTTTTTCAATGGCTTCTTCCATTGTCCTCACCTACTACAATTAGTATGAGACTATAAGTTCATCAATCTGGGGCGTCAAATAATTAACCTGACTAATTCGCTGGAATTAGCCTGTTTTACGACAAAAACCTGCTTATTTGCCTGATAAGTAATGCCACGGAAAATAAAACCCTCACCAATGAAATTTTTATTGATCATTGCCCGTCTTTGCATATACTTGAATCAGAGTCAAAATTAACAAAACAAATTTCAAAAGCTTTCATATGGCAACCGTTATAATTATTGGTGGTAATAGAGGCATCGGACTATCACTTTGCAAACAGTTCAGAGATCGGGGAGACCACGTCATTACGACCTGCCGTGATGATATCGGCGAGTTAAACCCCTCGGATATTCAGGTGATTCAGGGAGTTGACGTGTCCCAGCCCCAGGGTATCGAGAAACTGCAACAGGCCTTTGAAGGAAAAACTCTGGACATGTTGATTCACAGCTCCGGAATTCTCACCAATGAAAGTTTTGAGGATTTGGATTTCGACCGAATCAGAGCACAATTCGAAGTCAACACACTGGGACCCCTTCGGATGGTCCATGGATTAGCCAGCCATCTGAAAAATGGCTCAAAAGTCGGCATTATTTCCAGTCGTGTTGGGTCTCTTGATGACAATGGGTCTGGCGGCATGTATGGTTACCGAATTTCCAAAACTGCCGTAAATATGGTTGGCGTTAATTTGTCCCATGAACTTCAACCCAAAGGCGTATCCCTGGCGCTACTGCATCCTGGACTGGTCGCCACGAAAATGACGGGGGGACGGGGCATTTCTCCCGACGAGTCGGCTCGAGGGTTGATTCAGAGAATGGATGAGTTAACGTTGGAGAACACCGGCAAATTCTGGCATGCCGAAGGATATGAACTCCCTTGGTAAACTCCGTAACCTACTGCTTCGCCATTCAGCTTTATTTTGTCTTGTTTGAAAAACAGATTTGTTAATAAATTTCTATTATATAGACTTCCATTAGTAGACTTAAATTGTAAGACTTAAGTTGTAAGACCTATGAGCAGAAACGGTTTTTTAGAGAACCTCATTTGCCAGAGCTGATCCGCCACCGCTGATTGCCAAGGCTGATCTATTAAGCCTGATTTGCTAAGGAGGGTAAAGAACTATTTCATCAAAATACATCGCAGATTCATCCGGTATGACACAAACAGACACATCCTTAGCTTCCGGCGACGAATTCCAGCAACGACTTTACCTGGATCTTGACGAGAAACTAAGGCAATCAAACTGGGGAAGCAGCGTCAGTGAGGCCCATGGCTTACTTTGTGGCCTGGCTTGTCGTGGCGTTACTGACCAGGAAATCAAGAATAGAATGTTTCTATTTCAGGTATCGGAACCCAAAACCATGCTGATACTGGAAGGTCTGTTTAACCTCGCTTTAAGAGATCTGTCTGCTGAAGGATTCAGCTTTAATTTGCTGCTGCCCCATGAGGACTCACCCATTGTGGAAAGAACAGAGGAAATGTCGAATTGGGCCCAGGGGTTTTTGCAAGGATTTTGTCACGACGGAGAAGCGATAATTCACCACAGCAAAACCATCAACGAAATCATTACCGACATAATCACCATCGGTAATATTGAGCCGGATGTCTACGACCAAGCAGATCCTGAATCTGAAAAAGACCTGTTTGAAATACATGAATATTTAAAAGTAAGCATCCAGCTAATTTATGATGAAATCAATGATGTTACCCACAGCCACAACGTAGCGACTCACTAGGTGAATTTATTCATTCTCGAGAATTCCTAAAAGTGACTAAACTAAAAGTGACTAAAGATGGACTGCTCTAAAGAAGCAGTGTGTTAACTTAGTGTACTTAGAAGCAGGGGATCGGCTAGATCAACCAATCCAAACCAGAACCAACCCATCCTGGAACGAAACTCACTCATGTCCACCACCGATATCTATCAACGCCGAAGACAGGATTTGATGCATTTCCTTAAAGATGGAATTGCGGTATTAACTACGGCTCCCCATCAATCCAGAAATGGTGATGTCTTTTTTCAGTTTCGGCCTGATAGCGATTTTTATTATCTTACACATTTTCCCGAACCGGAAGCCATTGCAGTGATTGTACCGGGGCGCCCTGAAGGTGAGTTTCTAATTTTTTGCCGGGAAAAAGACCCTTTTAGAGAGCAGTGGGATGGTTATTGCATCGGACTGGATGCAGCCTGCGAACAATATGGTGCTAACGAATCATTCCCCATTGATGAATTTGAAAATAAACTACCGGAACTGCTAGACAACAGGGATAAGGTTTACACCATGATGGGGCGATATCCCGATTTCGATCAGGATCTGCTAGCATGTATTAACGAAGTTAGAAATAGGAAACGCGCCGGCATGAGTGCACCCGGTGAATTCTCCGACCTACGACACATTCTCCATGAGGCCCGGGCATTTAAATCTAAAGAAGAAGTCAGGCTGATGCAAAAAGCCGCTAAAATTTCCGCCGCGGGACACCAACGGGCCATGCAAACCACCCGACCCGGCATGTTTGAATATCAGGTACAGGCGGAACTTGAGTGTGAATTTCGTCGAGGTGGTAGCGAATGGCCTGCTTATCCCTCCATCGTGGCCGGTGGAAAAAATGGATGTGTACTCCATTATGTGGAAAACAATTGCGTGCTCAACGATGGTGAGCTACTTCTCATCGATGCGGGCGCTGAGCTTGACTGTTACGCCTCAGACATTACCCGAACATTTCCCATCAACGGTCGCTTCAGTGGCGAGCAAAAAGCACTCTATGAAGTCGTTTTAAATGCACAAAAAGCATCCATTGAAAAAGTGCATCCAGATGCTACCTTAATTGAATACCACGATGCTGCGGTCGAGGCCCTAACTGAAGGATTAGTCGATCTTGGGATCCTGCAAGGAGAAATCGGTGAGCTCATTGAAACCAATGCGTACCATCCTTTTTATATGCATCGGACCGGACATTGGCTCGGAATGGATGTCCATGACGTGGGAGACTATAAAATTGACGATGAATGGCGAATACTCGAATCAGGAATGGTATTAACCGTAGAACCCGGGCTCTATATCTCTCCTTCTGACAACGTTGACGAGAAATGGCATAACATGGCGATTCGCATCGAAGACGATATCCTGGTTACTCGAAATGGTAATGAGAACCTTTCCAACAGCGCTCCAAAAGAAATGGACGACATCGAACACTTAATGACGTCAGGATAATGTCCGACAACGCCGAATACGACTATGACGTCGTCATCATCGGTGGTGGGCTGGTTGGCGCCAGCCTCGCCGTTGCCCTCGTACCAACCGGTCTGAATATTCTGGTGGTGGAGTCCATCGAATTCGATTCGAAAGCCCAGCCAAGTTATGATGAACGAACTGTGGCATTAACCCACAGCGCTAAACTCATCTATACCGGAATGGAAATCTGGAACGCCATTGCGTCCCAACAGGCGGAACCGATAAAAGACATTCACATTTCAAATGCCGGGCATTTTGGTAAAACCCACCTTTCCTATCAGCAAGTGGGAACCGAGGCGTTAGGATACGTGGTTCCGACCCGGATATTGGGGAAGGTATTATGGGAAAGGATGCAACAAAGCAGTAACATTCATCTCATGACTCCCGCCCAGGCTGTGTCCATTTCAACCATCGAAGGAGGAAAAAAGATAGACATCCAACCGGATGGGCAGAAACCACTGCTACACATAAAAACCAGGCTATTGGCAATAGCAGACGGTGGTCGTTCAGCCATCAATGCTCAACTCAACATTGAACGCTCCATAAAGGAGTATGAACATGCTGCTGTATTGTCCATTGTCTCAACGAGTAAGGACCATCATCATCGAGCTTATGAAAGATTCACTCCGGAGGGTCCGCTGGCCCTGCTGCCTAATGGAAGAAAAACCCATGCCCTGGTTTGGACAACTCACAAAGATAATCTTGAGGAAAGAATGAGATTATCGGATGAAAAATTCATTGAGGAGCTACAAACTGCCTTTGGTGACAAAGCTGGGAATTTCAGCCACCCTTCAAAACGCAACTGCTATCCACTTACCCATGGTATTGTGAAAAATCCCATCTCTCATCATGGGGTCATCGTTGGCAATGCGGCCCACACAGTCCATCCCGTGGCAGGTCAGGGATTTAATCTTGGCCTACGCGACGTGGCAGCCCTGGCTGAAGCCATCTACCACCATCGGCATAGATCCACACTGGGAGGTTTGGAAATGCTGAATAATTACAGCCAGAGCCGTCAGCGCGACGCTCGCATGGTTAGTTGGTTTACCCATGGTCTAATCTCGCTGTTTTCCAATGATTTTGTAGTACCTGCATTGACCCGAAACCTTGGCCTCAGCGCCATTGAACTGTTCCCGCCCGCTAAACGGTTTTTCCTGAGGAGGACCATGGGGCTGACCGGCAAACAAAGTAAACTGGCCATGGGCATCCCTTTAGGTTAATTTTCCGTTGAACACATTATTCCCACTGAAAAGCACCCTCATTGAAATAAATAGACCCGCTCCATGCATCCTGACCGTATAAAATAACACCCATGGACAATACCTTTGACGTCGCTATTGTCGGTGCCGGAATGGTTGGCACGACACTAGCCTGTCTGCTAGCCAAACAGGGATTTAAAATCAGCCTCATAGACCATGGTTCATTACCAAATTGGCAATCAGGGGATGAGAATCGGGTTAGCGCACTCAATCAGGGAACAATAAGGATATTGCAATATATCGATACCTGGTCATCAATTCAGAAAAAAGCAGCCTGCGCCTATTCGAAAATGCGTGTGTGGGAGGAACATTCTCTCGCCAGTATTTCATTCAACGCGGAAGAATTGGGATACCCGGATCTCGGATACATCGTCGATAACAATGCCGTTATCAGCACTCTGGGTGAGCGCCTAAGACAAAATTACCAGGTCAGTATTTTCGAAAACAAAAAAATAAACCAGTTACAGGTTCATGATACATCTGTGAGCCTGGAAGTAGAGATGAACACTGATGATAGACCTGATTCAACGCCCATCACGGATATTCTCCAGATCAGGGCCAACCTGGCAATCGGCGCCGATGGCTCCCAGTCTATCGTCAGAGAACTGTGTGATATCCAAACCCGGTTCCATGATTATGAACAACAAGCCATCGTGACTACTGTCACTCTGGAAGGAGATCACCAAAATACAGCATGGCAATGTTTTTTGGACTCGGGCCCAGTAGCCATGCTGCCGCTACAGGATGGACGGTGCTCTGTCGTCTGGTCCTGCGACAACGAAAAAGCAAACACGCTCAAACAACTTTCCGACGGCGACTTCTGCGCTGGGTTGTCCCGGGTATTTCAATCCAGCATCGGTAAGGTCATTCATTGCAGCGAGCGTCGTCTATTTCCTATTCGCCAGCATCATGCAGAGCAATACCTGGCCAAAAGAGTGGCACTAATTGGAGATGCTGCCCACACCACTCATCCTCTGGCAGGACTGGGTGCCAATATCGGATTCATGGATGCAGCGGTCCTGGCTGAGATAATCCAAAAAGCCAGAGCGAATGGAAAAAATATCGGCAATCAATCCATTTTAAGACGTTATGAGCGATCACGAAAAGGAGAAAATGCCCGGGTTCTTGCCTTAATGAAAACCATGCAAAAGCTTTTCGCCAGTCGGTATTCTGGAGTCAAAATGGCCCGCCAAATCGGTCTGGATGCAGTAAACCAGATTCCAGCGATAAAAAATCAACTTGCCTTACATGCCATGGGCCTTGGGGGAGACGTTGCAGAGATTTGTCAATCACCGCATCGTTAGAACAAAATCCGAATCAAAAACTACCCAAACCAGGCAGGATCAGCCAGGGACGTCAGATGCCAATAACTATCATGGTCAATCTGTTGCATCATAAACAATATCACCTTCTAAAATTGTCATCAGAATTGGGGTTTTTCGGATCTTACGCCAGCTCAGTCTGGTAATGTCTTTCTCCAAAACTGCAAAATCGGCTGATTTACCTACTTCTATACTGCCTGTAATGGAATGCAACCCAAGGGCGATAGCTCCGTTAATCGTCGCTGCCTTAATCGCTTCATGAACACTCGGCAGCCCCTTGGACTTTTTTAACTTAACCGACCTGGCGATGGCCACTAAAGGATTCAACGGATTTACCGTCCAGTCACTGCTAAAAGTCACATTGGCTCCACTATCATAAACATCGCGCATTGGAAACATCCTTCTTGCTCGATCAATACCAATATAGTCTGTGGCCCAATCCGTATACTCAAAAAAGTCAGCGCCCGCCTGAAAGTCCGCATCAACATCAAGCTGCGAAAATCGGGGGATATCCTGCTCATCAATCATTTCCAGGTGGGTCAAACTATACAACTGCTCCGAGCCTCTGGAACGAACCACTTCAATGGCATCCAATGCTTCTCTGACCCCACGATCTCCGAGAGCATGAATGTGAGCTCCAAGATTTACCTCTTCCAGCCTTTCAAGCCATTTTATCAATGGCCCTGGGGCGATATAGTTCAACCCCAGTGGCAAATTTTTCTGCCAGCTAAAACCATAAGGAGTCAGCAGTCTGGCTGTTCCAAAATGAATAATACCGTCACTATAGAGCTTCGCCTGATTTAGGATTAGAAGATCGTCAATTCCCTTTGTCGCCACATCTCCTAGAAACTGGAACTGGGTTTCCATATCAACATCGGGATAAATCCAAGGCCGCAGCGACGCTCGAATAGTTAGATCCCCATTTTCTCTGGCTGCCTGCCAGACATCATACCACCCTCTTTGCCAATACAAACGACCATCACCCACCGTTGTAATTCCGTTACGAGACACTTCATCCATTCCTCCTAGCAACCCCTGATAATTATTCTCAAAAAGACTTTTGCGGCTATTCCAGGCCATTTCCATGATGATGTCTCCGGCGTTATCAAATAACACACCATTGAGTTCACCGTCCGACCCACGCATCAATCTTCCCCCTATTGGATGATCTGATTCACGATCGAAGCCTGCCAATTCCAGCGCCATGGAATTAGCAATCATGGAATGAGAGGATTCCTCCATCAGGACGACAGGGTTCTCCGGGAAGATAGTGTCAAGCAACCTTCTCGGATTCGTGTTCTCATCATTATTCATTAGGGTTTCGAACTGATGACCATAACCAGTAATCCACTTCCCGGGTTCTGGATTGCGGCTTTTGCATTCCTCAAGCCAGGGAATTTGGCCTGCAAGTGTGTCATCCGGTGATAGATCACACTCATTGCCAACCGAAAACACACCCTCAAAAACATGATTATGGCTATCTATGAATCCAGGCAGCAACATTTTGCCTTGAAGCTCAATAACCTCGGTGTTGTCAGCAATGTATTCTTCCGCTTCCGCATTGTTACCAACAAACACAATCTCCCCATCACTAACGGCAACCGCCTGAGCCCTGGGCAGCGAATCGTTCACCGTGTACACCGCACCATCTAACATCACAAGATCTGCCGGTGACGGCTGCACACTCCAGGAAACCGATGTCATCAAAATAGAAAAAAGGGCACCAAGTAGGGGTAGAAACACTGGTAGTGCAAAGGGCATTCGGTTTTTCTTTTGCATGGAATTATGTTTCTGTATAGAGCAATATTGAGGACTTTCCTCATTGTGCGATTTTATTCAACTATCACAATATACGATGTTGAACTAGCCCGGTTCAATGGACTTCTCGACGGATTTCTCGACGGATTTCCCGATAGATTCCTGAAGGGTTCTTCGAATAGACTCATTGTGGCTTTCTCCACATTTTTATTGAACCAGCCATTCTGGCTCAACTTCGATCTCACCTTTGGCGGTCAAAGTACTGGCGCCTCCTACACTCACTGATATCACTTCTCCGCTCTGAATCCGGGCCATTGCCTTCATTTCGCTCCGACGTCCCATTGCGACTCCTTGCAACACATTAAGAGAAAACTCTCCTGCAGAAATCCCACTGTTTTTCGCGGCGATCCCTACCAGGGTTGCAACGGCGCTTCCCGTAGCGGGGTCTTCTTCGATACCCAATGAGGGTGCTGACATCCGCGCGTACAACTGCCCATTGTTGATCAGCTCACCGGAGAAGAAGAACAGGTTGGAAGACCACGCGTCAGATAGGTGAGCCGACCATTTTGCTCTGTCCAGCACGGCTTGGTCCACAGATTCATCGGAATTCAGTTGAGCGAAACAGAATCTCAATCCAACGCTGCCAAAATAGCCGTCAACAACGGCTGAATGATGTAGTCCCAAAATCTCTGCCAATATATCCGTGTCTGGTCGTTCGTCCGGACTATCCAGAGCTGATGTATTAGTCAATGTTCCAGTGAGCACACCTGAAGATTCCCTATGTCTGACTTATTTTCCCCTGGCGTCTCAAGATCTTCTACCAACACTGAAATCTGGCCGATATTTTCCTCCAGAACCATCTCCCGGTCACTGGTATGTCCACCATAAATGAGTGCACAGGCAGTACCAACAGTTGGATGCCCGGCAAAATCAACTTCAGCCATAGGAGTAAAAATTCGGACCTTCGCAGTAGCGTTCTCATTTTCTGGTGGAAACACAAAAGTGGTTTCAGCGAAGTTAAATTCCCGTGCTATTTTTTGCATTCCCTGAGTCGAGATTCCCCGGGCGTCGGGTAACATGCCAAGCTGGTTACCACCAAATGGACGAGGACTAAATACGTCCACAATATAAAACGGATATCTCATAGTTTCATCATTCTCCCGGTTAGCATGTTTTGATCAAGTCGATGCCAATATAAGAATACGTTATATAAAACACATTATATAAAAATACGGTGTATACACATGCGTTGTGTGAGTTTCCTGGTGGGTCCCCTGGATAAATTTCAAATAATGATTGTCTGGCAAACCAATCCGGTGGTTCCACACGGGAAGTTTTAGAACTGGGAATTTTAGACCATTACTGGAATACCTGACAGCTCTGTCGTCGTGATACATCCAGGGGTCACGTATGGTCTATATAGGGCCACTATTTTATGTCACTATCCAACTTTCCTTTATCTTTTTTCAGACCAGTTCCCTGGCTATTCTCTAATCAGACTCCAAATGGCGACGTCCTTCTCTAGTAATCTAAGCTCCAGGTCCATTGGGATACTGAGTTTAATAGGTGCAGTTGCCCTACTTACTGGCAGCGATAGCATCATCAAATGGCTGAGTCCTCACTATGCGTTGCACGAAATCATGCTATTTAGAGCCGGTTTCGCTTTACTTATTATAATGGTAATCGTCAATCTGGAAGGAGGTATACAGGTTTTGCGAACTCGGCGACCCGCCTTGCATGCCTTACGGGGCCTTTTGTTTGTTCTGGCTAATATGTTCTTTTTTCTAGGATTGGCAAACATGCCTTTAGCTGATGCGGTCGCGGTATTTTTTGCCGCCCCCGTTTTTATTTGTTTGCTATCCAAGCCCATTCTTGGTGAACAAGTTGGACTACGACGGTGGATGGCAGTTTTTATCGGAATGATTGGTGTTGTTATTATGTTACGCCCGGGACAAGATACATTTACAATTTCCGCCACGCTACCGCTTCTCGCCGCATTCACTTATGCCTGCCTTCAAATGCTAACCCGAAAACTGGGTGTCTCAGAGAGAGCATCAACTCTCGCGTTTTATATCCGGATCATGTTCATACTTGTGTGCACGACTTCGGGATTGATCTTGGGAAATGGAGCCCTCAGTGGCTCGGACAATGCCTCACTGGAGTTTTTATTAAGGGCATGGAAATGGCCAGAAGGGCATCACCTGATGATCATGGCATTATGCGGCTCCCTCGTCGGAATTGGAACCTATTTACTGTCCCAGGCCTATCGGGTAACCGACGTCTCGGTGGTCGCTCCATTTGAATATGCAGCCATGCCTTTCGCTGTTTTCTGGGGATATCAGCTGTGGGGGGATTGGCCAGATTTCATCACCCTTGGGGGCAGTCTATTAATTATCCTAAGTGGCTTAGTCATTCTATTTACCAAACAACCATCAGTGGGATAGAACCTGGCCCTGCCATCACGTCAAAAACCGGCGTATTGAAAACCAACGTGTCAAAAAATAGAGCAGAAAAGAAAAATAGAAACCGTGCCTGATAACCTGACGACAATTTCAAAGGCACGAACGCATTCATACAGGATTCATTGATAATGAACCTATGGTATTGGGAAAAAACCGAGGTCTAAAACCATGAAAAACTCCGTCACCGAATCACTTATCTCGGCACTGAAAAGATCGAATAAAACATCGTTATCCGTTGAGGATATCGATTTTCTTAAAGCCTATTTTCATCGGCTATCAACACAGGACTTCAATGTAACCCAGGCTGGGTCATTTAAAAATATCGCTTTTCGACATCGCGAGCTAGGAGCAAATCGGCGACCGGGTAAAAATCTTATCGACATAACCAATGGAGATGAATCCGACAACAGCGAAAAACCCAAAGTCAGCAAGACCAAAGGTGCTACCAGGGATACCATCATCACCATTGTCACTGAGGACCGCCCGTTCATTGTGAACTCCCTGGTGATGAAACTAAATCATATTAACAAAACACCCCTTAGCCTCCTTCATCCCATTTTTTCTGTTTCCAGAGGACGCGATCATCGTATTATTAGCATTGAAAAATATCGCGACCAGCACAGTAAGGCATTAACGGAGAAATCGAAATCCTCAAAATCAGGCATAAAACTGCTAATCGAATCCTATATCCAAATACGAATTGATTACACACCAAAATCTGAACATGTAAAACTGACCAGAGTCCTTAACAAAGTCATCAATGACATTGCGGTAGTCTATAAAGACTGGGGCAAAATGCGACAGCACACCAGTGATTTGGCCAAGCTAGTAGAATCTAATCGCAAAGGGCCTGTGTTCGCTGAGTACGGACCTTTTTTTGACTGGATGACGGAAAACCATTTTGCATTTTTGGGTTATTGCGAATTGGAAGTCATCCAACAGGGGCACAAACAAACCACTAAACTTGATCCGAATTCCTTGCTTGGAGTACTTAAGGCCGCGTCCATGAGCAAAGGGGGCGATGTGATGGAAATACTACCTCCGATAACCTTCAGTCCCACATCATCCGTGGTATTCACCAAATCAAGGCGACGCTCGACAATACACCGCCCAAGCCATATGGACTGCATTTTGTTCGAACATGGTTTTGAACCTACGTCGAGGTCCGGGAGAAAAAATGACAAAAAGCGCCGTAAGGTCAGCTGTATTCTCGGATTTCTCTCCGGGTCATCCGCCATGCTTCCAACTCCATCAATACCCCACCTAAGAAACAAGACTGCCTACGTACTCACCCAAAGTGGGTTACGGCCTGGAGGCTATGGCTATAAACACCTTCGCACTGTGCTGGAAACTCTACCTAGAAGCAAACTGTTTCAGATGGATATCAAGAGCCTGTACGGGCTATGCATGACATTACTAAACCAGGAAAGAAGAAAAACCCGGGTACATTTGCATCGAAATCTTTGCGGACACTTCTACTCCTGTCTTGTATACATTCCCAAAGACTTGTTCAATAGCGCATTGCGCCAACGTATTCAGGATTATCTTGATAAAAAATTTGGCGCTTACGAAATCTCTTTTGACGTTCACTTTTCAGAGTCAATACTGACTCGTATCCACTATGTCATCCATCGCCTCACGCCGGCCACCGACGCCATTGATCACGGGGTATTGGAAGCAGACATTCAGGAAATGGCCAAGGATTGGAATGAACATTTAAGCGAATCACTGCGAAGCCAGCATGATAACGATCAGGCAGTGGCACTGCTAGAAAGATACAGAAACGGTTTTGGCAGTTCCTATCGTGAAGATTTCACCATTGAAACGGCCATGACTGATCTCGAGATTTTCTCCACCCTTGGAGAAAACAAACTTCACGCCTCCCTTGATCGTTCTGTACACACCGACGACACTGGTTCAGAAGTTTTGCAGGCGAGTTTCAAAATTTATTCTCTCGAATGTTCCATTCCACTTTCCGATGTCTTGCCTGTTCTTGAAAATATGGGAGCAAGGGTACTCGGCGAACGTCCGTATCAGATCAGCACTACAGACGGGGATATTTTCAAAATTCACGATTTCATCATCGTGCGCAGAGATGGTCACAGTTTTAGCTTTGAAAGGGATGCTGGTCATTTTGAAACCACTTTTATCCGTTGCTTAAAGGGTGATATTGAAAATGACGGATACAACCAACTGACTCTCGCTGCCAATCTTGACTGGCGTCAAATTAGCCTGATTCGTGCCTATTACAAGTATCTAAAGCAAATCCGGCTGCGTTACAGTGAAAACTATATTATTGATGCCCTGGTTAGCAACCCTCAACTGGCCATCACCATCAGCGAGCTTTTTGACACCAGATTTAACCCTCGAACTCATTCCAATGACAGAATAAATTCCGTTCTAATGTCGAAAATCAGCGCTCAACTGGAAACTGTCAAAACCATCGACGAAGATCGTATCATTCGCGCCCTGGTCGATGTTCTCGGTGCCACCTTAAGGACCAACTATTTTCAGAGTGATGCCAACAACCAGTTTAAATCCTATATTTCGATAAAACTGGATTCTGGTTCCATTCCCCGTATACCTGAGCCCCATCCAAAATTTGAAATTTTTATCTACTCTCCAAGAGTAGAAGGTGTGCATCTTCGTGGTGGGAAGGTTGCACGGGGCGGGCTACGCTGGTCGGAACGACCCGAAGACTTTCGCACCGAAGTATTGGGACTGGTCAAAGCCCAAAGAGTAAAAAACGCGGTGATTGTACCAGTGGGTTCCAAGGGTGGATTTGTCGCAAAACAATTACCAACCTCAGGAAGAGAAGATATCAATCAGGAGATCATCGAGTGTTATAAGGTTTTCATCAGGGGTCTACTAGACATCACAGACAACCTTTCTGATAACAGGATTATTCCGCCCGTTGACGTTGTTCGCAGAGATGATGACGACCCTTATCTTGTCGTTGCAGCGGATAAAGGTACCGCCACTTTTTCCGATATCGCCAACGGCATCTCCCAGGACTATAACTTCTGGCTAGGGGATGCCTTTGCTTCAGGTGGTTCCGTGGGGTATGACCATAAAAAAATGGGAATCACTGCTCGAGGTGCGTGGGAGTCCGTTAAGCGGCACTTCCGCGAGCGAGGTAAGAATATAATGACCACGGACTTCACTGTGGTTGGAATAGGTGACATGGCCGGCGACGTTTTCGGCAATGGGATGTTGTTATCCAGAAACATTCAGCTGGTCGCCGCATTTAATCACATGCACATATTCCTTGACCCCAATCCGGACACTACCTCCAGTTATGTCGAACGAAAACGATTATTTGGTCTCAAGCGGTCTTCATGGACAGACTACGATGAGAAACAGATTTCAAAAGGTGGCGGAATCTACTCTCGAAATTTAAAATCCATCGAGCTCACCTCAGAAGTGAGCAGCACTCTTGGCATTCCCGTTGGTAACTACACTCCCAACGAACTGATTAATCTGATTCTAAAATCACCCGTTGAACTTCTATGGAACGGTGGAATTGGCACTTATGTCAAGTCATCCGCGGAAACCCACGAAGATGCTCAGGATCGGGCGAACGATGGATTACGTGTGGATGCAAACGAACTGGGTTGTAAGGTGGTTGGAGAAGGCGGAAATCTCGGTATGACCCAGCTAGGTCGCGTAGAGTTTAACCAGGTTGGCGGACTGTGCTATACCGATGCCATTGACAACTCCGCGGGAGTGGATACATCAGATCACGAAGTTAACATCAAAATTCTGCTCAATGCCGCTATGGAGGACACTCATTTATCGATGAAGGAACGCAATACTCTTCTCGCTAAAATGGAAAAAGAGATCGCCAAACTGGTCTTGAATAACAACTATATTCAAACTGAGACATTAAGCGTGGAAGCGGCTATTGGGGTTCAGCGCATTTTGCAACACAGTCGAACTATTTCGCTTCTCGAACAAAAAGGACAACTTAATCGAGCACTTGAATATCTACCAGACAATCAGGTGCTGCAAGAAAGAATAGAAGCGGGCAAGCCCCTTACTCGACCTGAACTGGCGGTACTGCTGTCCTATAGCAAAATGGACCTATATCAATCATTACTGAATAGCGATCTGCCATCATCTCGCTATCTGGAACCTGAAATCGTGCAATATTTCCCCACAGTGTTAGGAGAAACATATCCGAAACATATCCAGAACCACCGACTCAAGAAAGAGATCATCTCGACACAAATAGCGAACGCATTAGTCGGGTCCATGGGCCCCTCGTTCCATTTGAAACTAGCTGAACTGACTGGAAGCACCGAGGAAAAAATTGCTCGATCCTATATTGCTGTCCGGGATATTCTCTCTACAGACTCACTTCGACTCTCCATTCAATCCTTGGACAACAAGGTGGATGCCCGCCTACAAGTTGAATGCCTGCATCAAATTGCACTGATGACTGAAGCCTCAATCGTCTGGATAATTAGAAATAATGAAGATCAGTTTGATCTCCAGGAATTGGTGGATCGATTCGTTATGTCTTTTGCTACGTTAAACAAAAATATTGAAAATTCAAAGGTGCCTGTAATTGAGGATAAATATCAAACACTTGCCGCGAACTGGCATCAAAGAGGGCTTCCCAGGTCCATGGCAAAACGATTTGCCACTTTTATGATGCTTGATCGTGGATTTGATATTGCGGATATCTCCATCCGAACCGGCATCCCCATTGTGGATATTCTTGATATCTATTTTCAGCTTTCTGAACTGTTGGAGTTGTTCTGGCTACAAGAGACAATCACTGCACTTCCGGCAAAAAATATCTGGCATGAAAGAGCACAATTCAGTCTGGGAACAGATCTGAGAACAGCTCATACTGACATCGTTATTAACATCCTGACAAAAGAAAAATCATCATCAGATTCGCTCAGCAAATGGCGTATGGATAATCAATCATCCATTGAACATGTTAAAGGCATGGCTGAAAACATGAAGGAAGAGAATCAGCAGGACTTTGCCATGTTATCGGTAGTGGTCAGTGAACTTAATCGGCTTCTCTGATCCTCTCCTTATCGGATCTTCGACTAAACTGACAAAATCGAACATAACATTAACTATATTTTTGTAACATGAACGACAAAAGTTTAAAAATTCAGACACGAGCACTTCACAGTGGACGACGACCTTCAGATCAACGGGGTCTAGTCAATACTCCGGTTTATCGGGGCTCAACTATCGTGTCCGAAACCCTTAAGGAGCTTCGATCAAAAACCATCGCTGACCGGGAAATTGGTGCGATGATTTACGGAAGATTTGGCACCCCAACCACTTTTGCATTAGAAGACGCCATCGCAGATCTTGGAGGTGGACATGGAGGACTTTCGTTACCTTCGGGCCTTGCGGCAGTTACCACTTCGCTACTCGCATTTGCAAAACCTGGCGATCATGTTTTAGTCGCCGACACAGTTTATGGACCAACCCGGGGTTTCTGCAACCGTATGCTTACAAGCCTTCAAATCGAGGTTGAGTTCTACGATCCCATGATCGGTAGCGATATTGACCGCATTTGCAGACCCAATACCCAATGTATTTTCCTTGAAAGCCCTGGATCCCTTACCTTTGAAGTACAGGATGTTCCCGCGATTGTTGCCGTCGCTAAATCAAGGAATATCGTTACCATCATTGATAACACCTGGGCCACCCCGATTTTCTATCGTCCCCTTGAACTTGGAGTCAATGTCTCTGTAATTGCTGCAACTAAATACGTCGTCGGCCATGCCGATGCCATGTTAGGTTTGATTGTTGCGGATGAAGAGCATTACCCCATTGTCAGAAGTTGCAGGGATGTACTAGGCCAGTCCGTGGCTCCCGACGACATCTACCTGGGTTTGAGAGGGTTGCGTACACTAAGCGTCAGAATCAAACAGCATGAACATCAAACCCTTGAAATCGCGAAATGGCTAGAGTCACATGAAGACGTTATCGAAGTCTTCCACCCCGCCCTGACGAACTGTCCGGGACATGAAATCTGGAAGCGGGATTTCGAAGGATCATCAGGGCTTTTCTCCTTTTCATTGAAATCCAAATCCGACGATGCATTAGCCGCCATGCTTGATCCCATGAAACTATTTTCCATGGGATACAGTTGGGGTGGGTTCGAAAGTCTGATCGTTCCGGCCAATCCTCAGGCAACCCGGAGCGCCACAACATGGTCCAAACCCGGGCAACTTATTCGGGTACATATTGGACTTGAAAATGTTGACGATCTAAAGCGGGACCTGGAGCAGGGTATACAACGATACTACGAATACTGATCATTCAGTGATACATTTAGGTCTCCGAATCTTCTGTTGAAACAGTCCGAACCCGATTCGGCATATCATGGTCGTTACTTCACCAGCAACTGAGATTATGGATGACTATTTAGTCGTCCCTGAAGAACCCGAAAAGGCTACATATCCAGTATAAACTGGATATAGTCCTGGTTTGAATCGACCGGAATTGTTAAACTGGCGTTCAGTTTCTGGTCGAACACGAGGTATATATGCTACCTGACAGCCCGGTGAATGACGATCAACTCAGTTTCTTCAACATCGTTGATCAGCTGGATACGTCCCATCCCCTGATTGCCCTTGGCAATACCCTTGACTGGTCATCGCTTGAAGCCTCCCTGAGCCAGTACTACAGCGCGAAGGGGCGGGCCGCGAAACCGATCCGGTTGATGAGCGGATTGGTGATGATCAAACAGCTGTACAGCTTAAGTGATGAATCGGTGGTGGATCAATGGAAGATGAACCCGTACTTTCAGGTGTTCTGTGGTGAGGTGAGTTTCCAGACGCAGGTACCGTGCCATGCGACGGAACTGGTGAAGTTCCGCAACCGGATTGGGTCGGAGGGAGTCAGGGAGATCTTTTCGCTGTCGGTAAAACTGCATGGGAAGCTGGCAGAGGAGCAGACAGTACTGGTAGATACCACGGTACAGGAGAAGGCGATCACGTACCCGACAGACAGCAAGTTGGCGATAAGGATCATCAATCGCCTGAACAAGCTGTCGAAGTTACACGGGATACAACAACGACGAACGTACGTAAAGGAAGTGCGGTCACTTCGTTTGGCATGTCGTCATTTCCGTCACGTGAAACGACGTCGTAAGGCGAACAAGGCGTTGAAACGATTACGAACCATTGCGGGTGTGTTGCTCAGGGAATGCCAACGGAAGTTACCGATCGATGTTCTGACGGCGCAGGAAGCGAACTTTGCGTTATACGAACGTGTTTTGTCTCAACAGCCCAAAGACAGGAACAAGGTTTACTCCCTGCATGATCCTGCTGTGTACTGCGTGGGCAAGGGGAAGGATCACAAGGCGTATGAGTATGGTCGCAAGGCGTCAGTGGTGGCGACGAAGGAGTCACAGGTGATTGTGGGGGTGGTGAGTCATGACGAACATGATCATGATTCGAAGACCCTGAAAGCAGCACTGACAGAAGCCCATACCCACCGTGAGACATCGATCAGGCTGGCGGTGGTTGACCGGGGATATCGGGGAGCGAAGAATAAAGTGGATTGTGAGGTGCTGTTACCGGGTCCTCCGCTGAAACGGGACAATGCTTATCAACGCCAGAAGAAACGGATACTGTGTCGCAAACGAAGTGCGATAGAACCGATCATCGGTCATTTGAAGCATGATCATCGTTTATTGAGGAGCTGGCTGAAGGGAGCCGAAGGAGACCGTATCAATCTGCTGATGGCGGGTTGCGCGTGGAATTTGAGAAAGTGGATGATCGCTTTCTTTTTGTTTGAAAAACCCAACGGCGAAGAGCAAACATTACTCGCCATTGCCTGTTGTCAGCCCCTTGGGACGCCGCTAATCGTCGTCTGGGTGTTGTCCTGATCCGAAGGTCGAAAATGACGCATGATCGCTAACGACATCGCGCCTTTTTTCAGGACGGACTATTTACTTGATTGTGATTAGTGCTACTAATCCAGTTTCTCCTCAGACTCAAACTCCTACAAACCCAAACTCTTACAGGTCCAAATTTTGTACCTGAGATTTTACCCCTAAACTGGCCAGCCTCAATCCAACTCGCAACTTAACTTTTTTGTTGATTCGCAAAAACGGTATTGAATTGCTGATCCGTTTTAACGAAAGTGGTGCATTTGCTCAGCCATTTTAATTTCTTTGCACCCGCATAGGTACAGGTGCTACGGATACCTCCTAACAGGTCCTGTACCGTGTTTCCAATTTCACCGCGATAGGGAACCAGAATTTCCCTGCCTTCAGACGACCGGTATTCTTTCAGTCCACCGAAATGCTTTTCATTGGCAGCTCGGGAACTCATTCCGTAGAACTGAACGAACTTACGTTGTTCAATAATATCTTCCCAACCATTCTCAGTTTTACAAACCTCTCCGTTTCTGTAGTAGCGGGTAATTACCTCACCACCACCTTCATCGTGCCCCGCAAACATTCCACCTAACATAACAAAATCAGCACCTGCGGCAAAAGCCTTGGCAACGTCCCCAGGATTAGTACATCCGCCATCAGCGATAACGTGACCTCCCAACCCGTGGGCTGCATCCGCACATTCAATCACCGCAGAAACCTGGGGATACCCAACTCCAGTTTGAATGCGAGTAGTACACACACTACCTGGACCAATTCCTACTTTGACAATGTCGGCGCCACTGAGAATCAATTCTTCTGTCATTTCCCCAGTCACCACATTGCCCGCGATGATCACCACACCCGGACATTCATCCCTTAGTCTTTTGATAAACCCGGAAAAGCGTTCGGAGTAACCGTTTGCCACATCGACACAGATATATTTAAGTTTGACATCCTCTTTGCTATAAACACTTTTAAATTTATCGTAGTCGCTTTGTGCGATACCCATGGAGTAGGCGACATGTTCGCGATGCTTGACAGCATCTTCATTAAAAAAAATGGCATAAATCTGACTCATCATAGTTTTTTACGAGACACGTAAAAAGACCCTGTTCACTTAGCGCTTCGGCGACTTTAAATGTGCCGACCCCGTCCATGTTAGACGCCATAATCGGTATTCCCTTATATTGGGGGCCCCTACCGTCCAGCAGTGCATTTCGAAACGAAAACTCCCGATATAAATCAACCTCCTTTCGACTCGCTAATTCGCTTCTTTTCGGTCGAATCAAAACACTGTCATAATCCAGTTTCTTTTCTTCTTCTATTCTCATTTTGCTAATTAGTCGATTCTATTACTATCATTTTCAACATTTCTGGAGCCGCTCGATTGCAGGTTAGGCAGATATCAAAAATATAATCCTGGTAAAGATGGCCCCAGAGCAATGTTTTACTGCGTCTACCATCTCGGTCTGCCATCTCCGTCTGTCATCTCTATGCGGGAGCATTCCTGGTGGCTAATTTTAATCCAGTTTTCCTGTTATCCCCAGCTAATTCTCGATCCGATCCAGTTACCACGTGAAGCAAGATCTCATTTAAGTATTCCATTGATACAGGAAACAGACGCTGACTCAGTGTTTCCTATCGGTATTTCTTCTCAGTGTTTGTTTAACGACCTACTTCTCTCAATCATCTTTAATGCCATGTCGACCCACGATCACCGTTAAAAAACGAATGGGTAGAGAAATTAACTCCTCCGGTCCATGGGGAGCCTCGGAATCAAAGTACAGGGAATCACCGGGCTTCAAACGATAAATATTATTGGCATGTCTGTAAACAACCTCACCTTCCAGCATATGAATGAACTCGATGCCTGGGTGTTGGAACAATGGGAAGACATCCGACTTTTCAGTGAGAGTCACAATATAGGGCTCAACAGCGGGCTGCTGGCTACTCGAATGACCCAGAAGTTTGTAATGGTGCCCCGCCCTGGTTCCCTGTCGCTCGATGTCTAGTCCCTCCCCCGCTGGCACAAAGGTTGCCTGACTAATTTCTTCATATAACCTGAATAAGGAGGTCACCGGCACATTGAGAGCTTTCGACAGGGAATTCAAAGTAGCTAATGACGGAGAGGTCATGCCATTTTCCACCTTCGACAACATACCCGGCGACAATCGCGCCTCCCTCGCTAAATCAGCCACGGTCATTCCCTGCTTAATGCGAAACTGCTTTACCTGGGTTCCAATGGCCAACTCCAATGCGTTCTCCTGGACGCACCGGGATGGATCGTGTTCTTTTTTTATCAATCTTGAACTCACTGCTCGCTAGTTAGAAGTTTATGAAAGAGAGTTGCTGGAATTAGGCCCTGATGTAACGCTACTTTAGATCTGTGGCTCCTGATAAGCTGATTATTCCACACATTCAACACATTCGCGGTCCTGAATGCTAAAACCCAGTTCCTAACATCGCCAGATATGCATCCGATATTCGATACCTAAACCGCAGAAGTCATTCGAAAGATCATACAAAGTGCCCAGAAGTAACAATAAGTGACAATAAATATCAAACCAATGCACTTTAAATTGCTTAAAATCCACATAGCTACTCTTTAAACACCAGACAAGCGTTAGAAACCGCCTGGCAGTATCACTACTTTATCAAATCTCCCGGGACATCTTTGAACCACGTTGATAAAGCGGCAATGAACACAAACCAGGCTTGTTGCCCATGACAAAAACAGATAGTGTGAATACATAAATGAGTGTCCCTCGAAAACACCTTGCCCAACTCAAACCCTACCCTATTCCCGTCAAACCGGATGACCCCAGCGGCAGCAAGCTCTATCTTGATGCGAATGAGAACATCTATGACACCGATCCAGCTATATTAACCGCAGCCCAAGCGGCCTGCGTCGGTAACGGATTCTATCCAGATAGCTATGCTCTTTCGTTACGGGAAGGCATCGCGGAAGTTCACGACATCAACCCCGATAATATTCTTTGCGCAAGAGGGGCCATGGAACTAATCTCTCTGCTCGCAACCGCCTTCCTTGAACCTGGCGTCAATGCAGTAGTCAGTGAATTCGGTTACCTGTACTTCAAAACTGCCACTAACCTCACCGGTGCTGAGTGCATTTCCGCTCCAGAGCAACACCTAACAACCGACATTAATGCCATTCTGGAGAAGGTAAACCAGAAAACCAGACTGGTTTTTATCGCTAATCCGGCAAATCCGTCTGGCACACTAATCAGCAATAAACAGCTATCAGAGCTACGACAAAAACTACCTGATTCAACCCTGTTGGTAATCGACGAAGCCTATGCAGAATATGCAGACCCGGCTGTCTACAAATCAAACTTCAATCTGGTCAATCAGGGTAATACCATTATTCTGCGCACATTTTCAAAAATTTACGGTCTTGCGGGATTCCGCGTTGGCTGGGGAGTTTTCCCCACTGATGTTGCCAATACCATCCGAATCATCCATCAACCTAACGCCGTATCCATGGTCAGTCAGGCAGCAGCACTTGCAGCGATAAGACAGCAGGACAGTGTCTCCAAAATCAGGGAACGTAATCGACGAATTAGAGACGATTTTGCCCATCAAATGAAGACCATGGGAATTAGTTCCATCCCCTCCCACACTAACTTCCTATTAGCTAAATTTGCTTCCAAAGAACATGCTAATTCCGCCTACCAATGGCTCCGGGACCGAAACATCATGGTCCGCCCTACAAATAGCTATCACCTATACGACTACTTAAGAATCACCATGGGAAATGAGATGCAAATGCAACGAGTTGTTGAATCGATTAACGAATGGAAAAATGAGTCTCCTGGAACGAATTAGCTAGTCAAGAAAAAGAACCGCCGCCGGAACAGGTGTTATCACTGGTCAATTAGCGATTCACATATATCCATTTCTGACTCTCATTGTGCATAATTTGAACTAACTACATCGAATATCCAAACCAGGAGCGTTTCCAACATGGCGCCAAAATTAGTGCCTGGAAATATCCGAACTTTCTTGACAGGCGCAGCTATAGAAAATGTCATATCATTTACCTCTCAATCTGGTATTACTGCTGTTCCATCAATTTCAACCAACCACTCTGGTCGAGCAAGCGCCTGAACAACTAATCCAGTAGATACCGGATGTACCCCTTTTGTATATTCGCCGATGGTTTTATAAACAGCTTCCCGGTGTCGAACATCAGTGATGTAAACAACAATTTTTACAAGATGACGAATATCGCCCCCTGCTTCTTTAATTAGCTGTTCGATGTTCTGCATTACCTTATGCGTTTGTTCAACCGGATCATGGCTTTCAATGTTTTTCGCGGTATCCAAATCTTGCGGACATTGTCCTCGCAGAAACACGGTTCTCCCTCTAGCGACTACTGCCTGACACAAATCGTTATCAAGATTTTGTTCAGGATAGGTATCTTTGGTGTTGAATTTTCTGATTCGATTGTGAATTGGTTCCATAACAATTTGGTTGTGGTTGAAATATTGAAAGCATGGCGATCTTCGTTTGGTCTTGATGATCGATCTCTAGCTACTGTAAAAACTCTTTGGTTTTCTAAAAGCCCCTTTTCTAGCAGGAAACATGTGACTGGTAGTTGCGTTGGATGGAAATTTGATCCGCCAAATACTTTGCATCATGCCAGACACCCCATATAAAGGATGACCCCCTACACGATAGCCAAGGCAACCCTAAAAAATAAACGCCGGGCTCAGATGAAATGCCACGATGATGTAGAGGTTTACCTTCCTTGTTAAAGACGTCGACCTTTAACCAACTGTAATCAACCGTAAAACCGGTTGCCCAGACGATGGAGGTAATACCGGCCTCTGCCATATTCAGCTCGATGATGGGGTTAGTAACACACTCCGGGTCCGAACCAACTGCTCTTGCTTCAGGTTCAATGGGGAAATCAAGTCCATTACACGCAATATAAGCGTCCACTTCGTCCAGAACTGACAGTGTATTGTCGTTTCCCTTCGAGATGTTCTGCGCAAGATCATTCGAAAAGTGCATAACCCCATCCGAATATGACTTAGTCAAGCCCAAAAGGGTCATTCCCTGCTCAGCCAGAGCACGAAAGTCCACTGTATGTCCACCGTGAGCACCACTCACTGCAATGGTGACATGTTCCATCCCTGACTCGATCGCTGCAGCCTCCCACTTACCCAGAACGCCTAACCACCAAACGAAATCGCGTCCCCGATACCTCCTTGGCGGAAGGTCGTGTGGGCCAACCGAAAGATAGACCTCCTTTCCTGCGCGTTGAAGCTCGTCTGCGATCTGCGCACCAGACGACCCTGCCCCAACCACTAACACCCCGCCATCAGGTAACTGATCCGGGTTACGATAAGCATTGGAATGGATTTGTTCGATCCCTGACTCTTTAGGCACAACAGCTGGAATCACAGGACGCTGGAAGGGTCCGGTCGCGGCAACAATACTATTGGCTTCTATCGAGCCCTCTGACGTTTCGATCAGAAAACCCGGTCGGCGTCCATCTTTCTTGCCTCTTGAACCTCTACTCCACTGCGTATCGGCGCATCAATCATTTTTGCGTAAGCAACGAAATAATCAGCGACTCTTTCCTTTGAAGCAAACTCCTCCTGATCAAAATTCTCGAATTCCATGCCTGGAAACCGGTCATGCCAAGCCGGGCCATTTGCCACCAAAGAGTCCCACCTTTCTGAACGCCATCGCTCAGCGATTCGGTTCCGTTCCAGAACAAGATGAGCAATGCCGTTGTTGCTCAAATGCTCACTCATAGCGATACCAGCCTGGCCACCACCAACTACCAGCGTTTCTACTTTTTCATTAGACACTTTTGACTCCCTTTGGATTTTTCGATTTCACGAGCAACGATACCAGATAACCATGTTAAAGAACAAAACCAAAAACTAGGACACCCCAAAACCAGGACACCCAGTATTTGATAAAGCCAGGGTATCGAGTTAGAAAAAGCGAGGAGTTGGTTTAGAAAATGGATTGATGAGGACCTGCAATATGCAGACCACCTTTCATCAAGTAGATACTCCGCTAATTTTTTACGAGGACAAGCTAATCTCTTCGCAAAGCAGATTCTTAATATAGAGGCTGAAATTCAGGTTTGAGGCGGTAGGTTCGAAGTGCTACGTTTTTGCCATAACCATTGTTGACCGATAGCCAGGCAGAAGGTCTTTCGTTTTTCAGGAGAACCCAGAGCCACAGGATTCCAGGGGGACTGGCGAATAAAAGTCTCTTTCCATTGATTCTCTGTGTGGCCCAGTCGTAACAGAATATCTGGGTACGACGAAGGGATGGAACCAACTTTATCTTCCCTTAATATCCTGCCGATCCATTCCAATAGTGTCATATAATCGGTAAATGTAATGGGCAATACACAATCTAATTTATGCTGATCACGTTTGTCCGAGTTGAGGAAACCCATCAAATGATCATCGTCTCCGCTAGCCTGTTTGTCTATCCGGCGCTTTGCTGATGTGTATTCGGACCTTTCCGGAGTCTGGGCAATGCCAGCACGAATGGGGTTCAAATCAACGTAGGTCATGCACTGCAATAGCGCGGTGTCGTCAAGTAATGCCTGACTATGGAAACGGCCTTCCCAGAAGCGTCCCTTGCACTGGTCTTCCCGATTCGCTTCACGGGCAATACGCTCATTAAGATACCCCATAAAGCGACTGATGCTCACCAGTGTGTCCCGCCACTTCTCCAATTTACCATCAATTATCTGACGCTCGCTCCTCCTCGGTCACTTCTCCACCCTGACGATAGTGAAGCATTAACCGATCAGGTTTGTAAATTAGTGCCCACCGATCAATGATCTGTTCATCGCTCAATGATAATGATGTTTCCAGATCAACCTTCAAAATCACATGATAGTGATTGGACATGATGACGTAGCCCACAATACTGATGCAAAAGGCCTTACTAAGTTTCAGCAGTGAAGATTCTACCCACTGGCGTCGATGGGCATAGCTTTTACCATCGTATGGGTCTTCTCCACACAGATACGCTCGTCTGACACAACGGGACGTACAGTGATAGTACGGTGTTGCTTCGATATTGATTTGCTGCCGTCTGGCTGTAGTCATCCTGACTCCTGTCTGATGAGGTGAATCCCGCCTTTAAGATTAACTCATATCGAGTGAGTGTCAACTCCAATTTTCAATTTTTTGGGTGTCCTATTTTGAATCTCCTATTTTGAATCTGAATCTTTGGGTGTCCTATTTTGACTATTTTGATTTGGGGGATGAGCACAATACTGTATCGCTGCAATCAAAACGGCCTCATCATCAAGGAACAGGGGAGGTGAATTCTGAATTGCTGCAAGTTCATCCAGGATATCCGACTTGGAAATCACAGCGTCCATGTGGATATTGTGAAAAATTTGTGCTTTTTCCGAAGCGCTCAATTCAACCGGAATTGGCACAACACATGCACCACATCCCCAGATTGCATAAGTTAAACGAATATAGTCAGGGCTATTAGGATAATGCAATCCGATACATTGCCCGGATTCAACACCCTGATCGCCAAGCTTCTCTATCAGCCTCTCAACTTGAATTTGAAACGACTGATAGGTGTGCGTTTCCATTGATGTAATAATCAATGGGTGATCTGGTTGTCGTCTGACTGTTTCTAAAAATACATCAAATAGATTCATTGTACTCTTCAGCGAATTCTTACTTGCAAATAGCCTGACCTAATGCATCTCCCATAGCCCAGCAGGTACCAGCGACTCGTGCCGACGCCTGTGCCAATTTCTCTGCCGAGAGACACCTGCCTGCCGCCCACAAATTTTCCATGCCAGCTACTTTGAGGGCTCGCAAAGGAATTTCGTAGAAGTGTTTTGGAGGTAGATAGTCCAGAGTAACGCCTTTCTCCGGATCCCAATATTCGATAGGCCATGCACAACGCCCAATCGAATCAGCAAATCGGCGGCCTTCTTTCACATCCTCAACGGTTAGACAGTAATCACCTTTGATCCTACCATTATCTCGTATACCTAGCCGCCCAATCCGAATTATATATGCGTTAGCAAATTCTGGCCATTGTTGGAGAAATTGTGTTAACCCGATCTTTAGCTCCTAGAGGATGGTTTCATCATAGGCATGGGTCAAAAGGCTCGCTTTTGCATAAATCTCGTCTTCATGAATCCCAATATCAAACCAGGTTTTTCTTAGTATATTAGGGAGATCGCCTGCCTCAGCCGCTTTTTGAACGGCGCGCTGAATTGCGACATTTTTGGGAAATCGGAACGCATTGGGCACCACACCTCGTATCTGAAAAATCAATCCTGCCAGCGCATCACCAGAGGTGAATTTGTTTGCGGCGATCCTACGAACTACGTCAGCTCCGCCAGTTGTATCCACCAACGCATGGGTTGGTAATTGGTTTAAACCAGACTCATCTCCACCAACGATCACATCAAGATGCGTGACTCGGTCCTTGTTTTTTCCCCCTACATGAATTTCTCCAGGAGATGCATTACGCAGAACAGAAATATTAGGGTACTGACCGATCCACTCCTCAATAACCTGTTCATAAATAGCAGGGTCGACACTGAGTACCCATAGCTTGCCCATTTGACGTTTGCATGTCCGAGAGTCGGCTTCTAACAACCTTGCTGCAAGTTGGACAGGCAAGCCACCGTTAATGTAGTCACCCACGTCGTCATACAGCCCACCAATTGTGTGTACCAGGCTATGGGCAACGGTTCCACCCAGGTAAGGCGTTTTTTCTACAAGAGTAACATCAGCACCGCTGGTGGCAGACGATATGGCACAGGCTAGACCGGCAGCCCCGGCCCCAACGATAACAATCTTATTGGTTACGCTCATAACTTACTGATTATTTATGTGCTCGAAAGTCGCACAAATTATGCCCCCAGAACACTAAAGACCTGATCCCAAAGTTCCAATTCAGGTAGTTACACCATGCCTGGGTATGGAAATGGTCAGTGGCAGAAATAAAATGCGTATTTCAATGTATCGATGCTTCGGCACTAACTTGTAACAATAGGTAGATTGTGCTCTACCTGCCTTTGGTTTTACTGTTAGTTTGACCAAACCAGTCTCGTATCGGAAGTCTCAACTGTTCATCTAAACTATTCGCGAAACGCGTTTCGTAGTTTTTGATTCCGAAATAATCCTCTGACTGCTCTCGAGTAGGCTGAGAAAGATAGGTATTGAATAGTCTATCCCAAAACGAAAAATCAATGCCAAAATTACTATCGTATTCCTGTTTGTCGTTCGAGTGGTGGATTCGATGTAACGTCGGGGTAATTAGCAAAATTCGAAAGGCTTGGTCCAATGGTTTCGGAATTGGTAAAGAGGTGTGAAGTACCATGTTAAAAAAGAGCAGCAAGGATTCGTATATCAGCATGGTAGATACATCGAAACCAAATGCAATAGAAATGGTAGAGACAAAAATAATATTGGCGACCAATTCAAATGGGTGAAAGCGGAATCCTGTAGAAAGTCCATAGGATAAATCGGTGTGGTGGACTTTATGAAACGACCAAAAAACAGGAATACTATGAACCATTCTATGGAACAGGTATTGGCTGAGGCTGTAAAAGAGAACTGTTCCGATAATGGTCAATTGAATTGGTAGGTGTATCCAGTTAAATAATCCGATACCCTGATTGAGCGCCCAGTTAGCGCTAAGGACAATACTTAGCGGTAGTGATGATGCCATGAGTGAATTAATCAACCCAAAGCCAAAATTCACGCGTAAGTGATGCTTTTTGCTGTGAGCTAACTTTGGCTTTTCAACCAAAAACTCAACAAAAATCAGTACAAAGACAAATATCCAAAATCCCAGGAACAAAATGTAACTTGAATCGTACAAACGCAGAAACCCTCAAAAACCACAAAAGTTACGACGCATTGTAAATGCCAGGATGGAATCTGTGCTCATCGCAATTGGTTTCATAATAAGGATGTTAACGGGTTTTATCTCGCCACATCAATGTTCACGACTTAGTTTCTTGCCAAGCCTCTCGCCAATCAATTTGAATTGTGTTGGCGCACGCAACGGGATCAGCAATCACCACTGCTCTTTTGGTCGGAATAAAAGGAGATCGACCCAGTCCATATAAAAAGTTGTACTTAGCCCACAAAACCAGAGTTCTAAATCGATTCTGTACATTCGGCCAACTTTCATTTAGGTAGAAAAACCGATAAGTGTAGTGGGTGTTTTCAACTTCATTCAGTATAGTGAACACATCGCTGATCAAATAGAATGGTAATACGAGCGAAGGGTACGGACAATCTGGTTGTTGTATGTATAAGACTCGAGAAACCAACGTTGAAGATGGAGCAGTATTTTCTGTAATTTTCATTCCAGCCTTACTAACGATATCAGCTACCCTTTGATGCACATTATGGCTCTTTATTTGGTGATCAAGTACCGTTATTTGGTAGTACCGAACAGCTAAAGAAATCACCAGGACCAGTAGGAAAAATCCCCGAAAAGCAACTTTGTAGAGATTCATCTATCGGCTTTACCACGATAAGCCGCAAAAAAACTGGCGAACGCCAATATTGCTGTTTGTATGGCAGCAAGGACCGGCGTGCCAGGTCCATGATGCCAATATTCATAATGTTCGTAACTCCATGCAAGAATAATCAATCGTACAATATTCACGAAAACCATTAAGAAACAAATCATAGGTAACCATAAAACGTCAGTGGATACCCAATAACTCCTGACCAGGAAAATCGCCGAGGTTCCAATTAGCAGTGCAAGCGAGATATTGTGAAACGAGGAGCATAGTCTCGTTAAGATGACAGCATGGCCATTGTGTCTAAATGTCGTCACCTCTCGAATAATGTCTAAACCAAACATTTTGATGGCCATATCAACGGCAAAAGCATCGGCAAGAAGGATGTAGGGCTGGAATATCTGAAAAATTAACTTAGCCCAAACGAGGTGAATACACAGAGCTAACAAAACGATTCCCGCAGATCTGAGCGCCGGGGCTGCGCGGTATCGGCTGAGCAACCACAATGAAACAGCAGTGCCAATCAATCCAACTGCAAGATAGTAGTTCAGAAAGCTAAAAGCCATAATGGCAAAGCCCACAATAACTGCTGTGATTAGTTCGCCCCTGGGTATCAGGGTATGCGCGTTGGCCGATAACAATCGATAGATGATGACATAGCAGGCAAACCAGTAGATAAGATTCTGTGACGCTAGTGTCACAAAAAATTGATCAAGGGAAGTGACATCGAGAAGATGTATAGTATGGTTGGCCAACAAAACAATCACCAACCACAGAAATACTTCCCGAGAAGTCAATCGGTGTCCTGATTTAGTGTTGGAGAACCGAGTTAAGGAAAGGGCGTCCATAATTTTTTAGTGTCACTCGCTAGATCAGATAGCAATCAGAAAAAATCAAGAACTGGTTGATTAACAGAACGACAATACCAAGGATTACTGGCCTTTATCATTGGCGGCATCTTTATGGCTATTTTTACACTGACCACAACTTATCAGGACAAGAATCACCTCATAAATCTACCCACTCAGACACATGCCAACAACCTCTATAAAAAGGCAGCAGCAAATATAGCGGTTTATAAACTGCTGTTAATGTGGTTTTTACTTACAAATATCTATCAGCTGAAATTAGAGTCACATCAGCTTTTTGGGCAGTTTTATAAAGTCATGCTTTTTTATATTGAAAAACTATCGATTTTTAAAATGCTTAAACACTCGGTAACCGACATAACCAACAGCCAAAATGGCAAGCCCTAAAGGCCCAAAACCACCAACTAAAGGTGCTGGAACGGGACGGGCACTGCCCGCCAGCACAGGGGCAACAAAACATAATAGAATAGGGGCTAAAAGCAGCATTTGACGGCTACATATATTCTTTAATGCGTTCATATCAATTACCTGTTCAGATTGTGATGAAGAGTTCGTACTGAAGACGGTTAGTCCAAACTCTGGTAGTTATTTCCTATAAAACTCAATCTACGTTAGGTCGAGAGTGGATATTGCTCGACAAGTAGTAGTTCTATAGAAAGTAGAGTATAGCCATTTGCAATTCGTATTGCCACACTCTGGAAAATCGGTGTCAAAAATCGATATCAGAGCATTGATTGTTTTGTGAGAATACGATCCATAAGCAATTTTTTCAACCATTATGTCACACTCTATTTTCCAGAGAATGAAGGAAACTCATTAACAGTCCTTGGAGAAGTGGCCCCCCAAATTAGGATAGTGCGCTAAGTGGATTTTCTGTTAAATTTTTACTCATTAAGAGAGAACGGAAGATGCGAAGAAAATGACGAAACCATTCGCCGGCCTTTAAAGCCAAAGTGGCACTGACTGCCCTCAAAGGCGACAGGACGCTGGCTCAGTTGGCCACAGAACACGATGTCCATGTCAACCAGATTCAGACCTGGAGCAAACAGCTCAGAACCAATATGGCCAGCCTGTTTGAAGACGGCGTGGATAAAAAGAGAGATCAGGATGCAAAGGTAAAGGACCTGCAGGCCAAGATCGGTTAGCTCACCATGGAGAACGATTTTTACCCCAAGGGCACTCAGTTGGCAAAGGTGCTCGAGCCATGAGTCAGGTAGAGCTCAGGCAAAAGATCGATTCGACTCAAACTCTTCCCGTTACAGTAGTGCAGGGTGTTATCAATTTCCCGATCAGGTATCTATTATCGGCCGAGACCGGAAGAGCTCGATCCAGATCTATTCCGGAAACAGGGGCATCAGTAAGCCGAACAGGGCTCATTGTATTTATCCGTATCTGCTGGCTGGTATGACCATTGATCGTTCCAATCAGGTGTGGTGTACTGACATCACGTATCTGCCCATGGCGAAGGGCTTTGTCTATCTCATCGCTGTTATGGACTGGCATTCCAAAAAGGTGCTGAGTTGGCGGGTCTTCAATATCATGGATGCGGACTTCTGCCTCGAGGCACTTAATGAAGCCATCAACCGTTATGGTGCTTCCAGAGGCCTTCAACACCGATCAGGGCGCTCAGTTTACTTCGACGGCATTTACTGATGTGCTCAAAGAAAATGACATCCGTATTTCCATGGACGTAAAGGGTCGCTGGATTGACAATGTATTTATTGAACGACTGTGGCGCAGTGTGAAATATGAAGAGGTCTATCTCAACGCTTACGAAAATATCAATCAGGCAAAAACAGGACTAAAGAAGTACTTCGAGTTCTACAACACCAAACGAAAACACCAGACCTTGAAAGCAACCCCTGACAGCACTTACTATGCTGACCTGCTTCCGGCTACAAGAAATAGGATAAACCTACTTTAACTGAGACAGGAATACACTTAGGATATCAAACAAGCTGTCCAAATAACGGGGACCACTTCTTACTGCACTTAAGGAACAAAATAATCTGACCGAACAACGGGGCAGACTTTCTACGAGCCACTACATTTACCTAAAAGATAAATCAAATTGGGATTGCATATCATCCAACTCTATTCCGAGACCGATCAAAAATTATCATGTACAGTAAGAGAAAGATGCTATGAAAACACTAGTGCGAATTAGAAGTGTAGCAAGCAACAAATATTTACGCATAGGCTATCTAACGTACTCAATGTCACATGGTGGAATATGGTTTAATGCAGATGCAAATGAAGAGGATGCGACAATATTTGACTGCACCGACCCTTCTTTAGGCATAAAAGCTGTTGGGCTTGGTGGTGGGCTAGATTATTTTGGCGCGTCTCCAAATCAAGCGGTGTTGGGTAGCGCACCAAGGCTTACCATTGAGGGCGAATGGAGTAATTGCGCAATTAAAGCAGACGATTTAGGAACCTACTTACGCTACTATCGCGAAGATAAAAACACTTACACGGATTGTTTGTTTTTTTCTGCTGATCAAGTCTCTGGTGACGATGAAAAATTTATTATCGAAAAGGTAGAGGAACATAAAGTATCTTCACAAGTAAGGATTAAATCAAATCATAATAATAAGTATTTTAGATTCGCGGTTGGGGACGCCTGGTGGTACGCATATGCAGACGCGACCTTTGAGGAAGCTGCTCTATTTAATATCTCAGACCTTGATCAGGGCATAAAGGTCGTTGGGATTTGTCACAAAATAAGTAATTGGGGGAATGGTTCAGAGTTTCATAACTCCTATTTCAACTATGGGGATACGGGAAGTACATTCATCCTGTTTAATGACGAATCCGCTGCGGTTGTACGACAATGGGAAATAGAAAAAGCATCTGATGGGGTTAGTATTTACTCAAAAGACTCAAAAGAATATCTAGGCCTTTACAGTTACACTAATTCGGAGCTCTATGTAGTCGGAGAAAACAAACCCTATAAGAAAACATGCGTTTTTACGATCGACAAAAGAACGCAGATAGAGCGTAAAGGGCTTGGAACCTTTGATCACGTAGTCGTGTTGATGTTGGAAAATCGGTCATTTGATAATCTTTTGGGCTACCTATATGAAGACGGCGTTCCCGATGGCGCAAGCTATGCAGGACTCTAGGATGAAGATTATTTTTGTCCAGTCTCAAGGCAAGCATCTGACTACCATTCAGGAAAAGAAATAAAAACGCATCAGGCGAAAGATTATCATCAGCCATACCCTGATCCTGGAGAAGAATATCAACATGTGAACACACAACTCTATAACCATCTTGATGAAGCTAACAAAGCTGTTAAGGCTGACAAGATGACAAAGCCTTTTAACCTACCAGACCCTCTACCAGAAAGCCCAAACATGAAAGGGTTTGTTACAGATTACATTAATACTTTGCAGGTGGTGGAAGATGACCAATTCAGGAATCCTAAAGCATCGCAGTACGAAGTCATCATGCAATGCTATAAGCCTAAGCAAATTCCGGTCTTAACTACTCTGGCGAAAGAATTTGCAGTCTTTGACCATTGGTTTTGTTCAGTACCCAGCCAAACCTGGTGCAATCGTGCTTTTTGGCATTCAGCAACATCAGGAGGGCAGGTCATTAACCCGGACCCTACTCCCAGACTTGATGGAACTCCTAAAAAAAAATATGGAGATTGGCTTATAGACGTGTCAATTCTAGATTCCTTTTTTCAGAGAATGACTACAAAAGGATTAAAAACGAAAGTCTATAGTGATAACGCGGTCTCTTTAAACAAACTAATATATGGAATAGTCGCTACAACCGCCGTTATTGATACAGGGAGTATGGAGGATTTTGAAAACGAAATAGATGCTGGAAAGTTACCTGATTATGCTTTCATAGAGCCTAAATTTATGTACGCGCATAACGATATGCACCCTTCTGCCTATGGACCAGGCAAGTTTGGAAAAGATAAAACGGGCCCTGGCTCTGTTGCGCTTGGTGACGAATTGATACGAAAAGTATATGAATTGATATTCACTTCATCTTATAAGGACAATACGTTGTTAATCATTACTTTTGACGAACATGGAGGTTGTTTTGATCACATACCTCCACCGCCAGCCGTAGTTCCAGACGAAATAAACAAAAATGGCGAGAAAGGCTTTAAATTTGACCGTTTGGGCGTCAGAGTCCCGATGGTAATGGTGTCCTCCCACATTGGAAAAAATACAATAGTAAATGATATTTTTGATCACACCTCTTTTATAAAGACGATGTCCAGGAAATGGGGGTTGGAACATATAAATAAGCGAGACATAAAGGCGAATTCATTCGATAAGATATTTTCGGACGAAACAAGAACTGATTTGCCTAACCTGTCTCAGTTTAAATATGACATTCAAGAGCCAAAGCTGGACTATAAGCAACTAAAACTGAATGATCTACAAAGATCGATTCTCTATGCGGCTAGTGTGCTAGCCTCTGAACAAGGTGTATTAGTAAAGTCGACTATAAACGTTGATGAAATCGATAATGTGCATGATGCTGTAAAATATTTAGATCTGGTATCGAGCGTTCTTGGCCGATAGAGGTTTAAATAGATTAACTACCATGCACATAATTTGTTACTAACTACCCTGAAAGACGCCGGTGGCGATTCAACTTTATCAAAGCCCTCCAAGTAGATAGGCATCAATAAATCCGGTGTTAGAGACTACTGGTTTTTCAAGTGTTGCTGCAAAGCCTTTTTTGCTCATATTATTACGATCGTTACTTTGTCAGTAGTATTTCTTTGGCAATCGGTCGCTATGCTAAAAAAGAAGATGGGGGTGGGGTTTCGAACTAAAAGGAAGTACGCGTAATCCTACCTCCCCTTTCCCGAGGTTGTAAACCACACTCCGCTTTTCTAGTTAAAGCGCCTTATCCAAATTCCGCATTTTAATTGCTAGAGAGATATCAGACACGTCAATATCTTTTTTACCTTTTAAATCCGCAATGGTTCTCGATAGCTTTAGAATTCGGTGATAGGTTCTGGCCGAAAGCTGGAATCGGTTCATCACTCGGTGGTGCATCGACTGAGCATCATTCGTTAGGGGGCAATATTGGTCTATTTCCGTGTTGGTGAGTTGGTTGTTGAGTTTGCCCTGACGGTTAAGTTGTACCGCTCGGGTTCGAACCACTCTTTTTTTATTTGCTCAGAGGTTTCAGCGTTCTTGTCCTTAACACACAATTGATCATAGGGAATTCTTGGTACCGTTATGTGGAGATCGATTCTGTCTAGCAGGGGACCGGAGATTTTTGATCGGTAACGTTGGATTTGATCAAGGGTACACTGACACCTACCGAATACGTCACCATAATAGCCGCACCTGCATGGGTTACTGGCTCCAATAAAAAGGAAACGGCTATTGTAAGAGATTTGGTTGGTTGCTCGTGAAATATGAATAACACCTGATTCCATGGGCTCTCTAAGCAGTTCCAGAGTTCGTGCGTCGAATTCAGCGAGCTCATCGAGGAAGAGGATTCCATTATGCGCGAGCGAAATTTCTCCGGGTTTCGGATTACTTCCCCCTCCAACCAACGCTGCGCCGGAGGCACTGTGGTGTGGTGCACGAAATGGACGGGTAAGCCAGGTGGAAGGATTAAAACCCTGATGGGTAATGCAATAAATTGCTGCGGTTTCCAGAGCTTCATCTTCAGTCATTTCGGGTAGCAATCCCGGTAATCGACTGGCCAGCAATGTCTTTCCCGTTCCCGGTGGTCCCATCATAAGCATGCTATGGGCTCCTGCTGCTGCGAGCTCCAATGCTTTTTTGGCAAACAATTGCCCAGATATGTCTGCTACATCGGGAAACACCTGATTGGTTTTAGGGGTGCTTATGTCTAATTCAGGAAAGGCCTCCAATCCATTTAGCACCGCGCATAGCTGAGTCAAACAGCTTACCCCCTGAACCCGGTTATCTCTTATCATCGATGCCTCTTCCACATTCTGTGCGGGAAGTACGAGCGAAAAAGGAGTATTTCTTAGGGAGATTGACGCAATCAGCGAGCCTTTAATTCTTCTTAGTTCGCCACTGAGAGCTAACTCACCGAGAAATACTTTTTGCTTAAGGCTGGTTTTCGGTATTTGGTTTGAAGCCGCCAGAATACCAATCGCAATAGGAAGATCAAACCGGCCTCCTTCTTTCGGCAAATCGGCGGGAGCGAGATTGACGGTGATTCTCTGTCGAGGGAAATCAAAACCGCAGTTAATGATTGCTCCCCTCACTCGATCACGACTTTCTTTTACTGCGGCTTCAGGTAAACCGACAATCGAAAATGATGGTAATCCTTTGGAAAGATGCACTTCAACAACTACTTCAGGGGCACTTGTGCCAACTTCGGCACGACTATAGGTAACAGCAAGCGACATTCCATGTCTCCTGAATAGAAGGGGTTAGATAAATAGGATTAGATTAATGCGCTAAACCGGATTAGCCGAGTTCGAATTGAATATGTAACGATTGTAGATGACTAACATTTCCTCAGTCATGCTGAAGCAATCGGAGCAAGCGAAGTCAAAGGAAATTCTTAGGCTGATTTAGAAGTTTCAGCTTCCAGCTGCTCAACTCTTTCCTCCAGCAACCTGACTTTTTCCCGAGTCCTCTCCAGTATTTTTTGCTGGATATCAAACTGTTCTCTGGTAACCAGATCCATTTTTTCGAAACCACTGCGCATGACGGCTTCAACATTATTTTTCACATCTGTTCCCAACTCAGGTGGTAGAACAGAGGAAACCGCCTTATTTATCTTATCAAACATTTTTTTGAATATTTATCCAATGCCAAAAACCTGACCGAAAACCGAAAACCTAACCATCGATATCCATGAGGTACTCGATGAATGCCGCACTTTTTAGTGAATCGAGCCAGTTACGGTAAAGCTGGGCTGTTTTTCTTTCGAAAAGCACTTGCCTTGCGTTCCTCTCAGCAAGATCCTGACTGATATCTCTTTCCCTGGTATCCATGACCTCTATCAGATGAAAACCATAAGGGGAGCGGATGGGAGCACTCACCACGTTCTCACCAAGACTTAAGACAGTACTGCCAATGACAGCTCCCAATTCGGAAGGACGAACCCAACCGAGAGAACCGCCTTCATCCATGGTCTGCCGATCATCAGAGTAAAGTCTTGCCAAGCTTTCGAACTCTTCACCCTGTCTTATCCTTTCGGATAATTCGTTAACATACTCCAATGTTTCTTCTTCGGTAAGTCGCTTCTTTTCCGGCTGAACCAGTATATGTCGAACCAATTTTTGCTCAACCAGTTCTCCTCCGCCTTTACGGTTATGTAGTTGGAGAATATGAAACCCATTATCTTCCTGAATTACTTCTGAAATATCTCCCGGAGCCATGGACTGCAACTCTTTGATAAACACTCTGGGTAATTGGCTACGTTTACGCCACCCCAAATATCCTTCATTTTCCTTGTTTGAATCCGAATAAGCCTTTACTGCCTTGCCGAACGGCTGACCCTCAAGAATTCCGTTTCGAATAAATTCAAGATTCTGCTTTTCAGATTGAATCTTGGCATCATCAACGTTTCCGATTGAAACAAAAAGATGAGATAGCTCGTAGGATTCCATGTTTTCCGTTGGTGACTCGTGAGCATCAAGATAACTATCCACCTCCTGTTCACTTACCCGGACTCTTGGTTTAATCGCATACTCAACCAATAAACGAATCAGCTGTTGGCCACGAACATTGTTTGCGAACTGCTCCAAAGTAATTCCATCTTTAGCCAAAAACCCACCAAGTTCTCCCACAGACATATTGTTCTTCTGGGCAATTTCCCTGATACCGGCTTCCACATCCTGGTCCGCCACCGTAATACCCCTGACTATCGCTTCCTGAGCCTGGATGCGTTCGTTCACCAATGCTTCAACCACGCTACGATGAATCGCATCACCTGGGCTCACCCTGGGCAAGCCTTTCTCCAATACTTCCTGACGATATCGAGCTTCATACTCTGAAAAAGTGATGGGCTCATCATTAACCACAACCAGAACCTTATCCAGTGTCACAGCAGCCTGACCGACACCAGCCCAGGCAAAAAGCAATGTAGATAACAGCGCGTTAATTAATACAGAATATTTACTCATCAAGCTACTTCAGTGCCAGCTTCTGATACGTCCAAATTACAATTGGGACCCGATTCTGCCCAGATCGTCCAGTTCAAATGTGAACATGTATCGATTGTCATACACATTGTTTCCATCGAGGTAACGTTGAGCGCCAAATCGAACAGCCCAGCAGCAACCATCATAACTAAGCCCTACTTCTGCGGCACGTATTTCACTATCTTTTAAGGAGTAGTCACTGCGTGTATCCAGCTGCCATTTATGTCCAAGAGGGGTGCTGGCGTAGAGATTAACCTGCTCATCAATTCCCTTATTGGTGATATAACTCAATGCCGCTCTGCGACGGTTGCTATGATCATAAGATGCTGACAGGCGAGTGTAAGCCACGTCGTTAGTTTCCTCGGACCAACGTGCAAAACCACTTACCTTCCAATCAAGGTTCAAATTTGCTGTGGTTTCGAAGAGAAAATCTGAACGACTGGTGGTTTCTTTTGCGCTGGTTTCGGACAGTCCAACTTCCCGGTCATCCAGATAGTAAACCTGTCCCAATTTCAGATTAAACTTTTCTGCGCCGCTATCATCATCGATAACCCGACTGGTAAGTCCCAAAGACAGTTGGTGCGTATCTCCAATTCTATCTCCACCAAAGAAACGGTTCTCCCTAAAATAATGTTCGATACTCGTATTACTTCCAAGACCAGTGTCAAAGGCCGGAAACAACTCCTGTTCGCTTTTCTCCGGGATGTTGAGATAGAAAAGTCTCGGTTCGAGAGTTTGCAGGTAATTTTTATCGCTGCGTTTAAAAGTTCTCTCAAAAAATAAACCACTGTCTACGCTCGCAACTGGAACGGAAACGGACGGAGAACTATCGGAGCCAGTTTGATTAGTTAACGAATAGCTGATGGTCTGCAAGCTGATTTCTGGTCTCAAATAGCCGTATACTGCTTCCAGAGGAATACCCACATAGGGCTTAATTCTTAATCTGGAACCGTTCACTTTGGTCTGGTCATCGTGATGGTAGTCAACGTATTCAGAGTCTAACCCCACTTTCAGCGCACCCACTTTCTGCGGCTTGATGTTAAACGCAATCTTTGGCAGGGTTTCATACGGACGATTTCCCGAAGCAATATCGGTATTGACGGTTTCATAGGACGAAGCCTTTGCCTCAAATCGGACCAGGTCGCTGCTATAAACCGCTTGGGCAGTTTGTGGTACATAACTGGCAGAAGCGATATCCACATCGTTGGCGAAGTCCCTTAGATAGGAAACATCAGAGACGGTTTGAATATCGATCTTTGCTCGCCAGTTATTGTTAAAGTTCTGATGATGCTTGAAGCCGCCCGCATATCGATTTTCATCACCAAACACACTATCCGAAGGAAGTACTTCAACCTTAATCTCTCCACGACCGGTATTTGTCAGATATCGATATTCACCGAACAGCTGTACACCTCGATGGCTTAGGACCCTGGGAATAACCGTCGCATCCTGCTGAGGTGATATATTTATATAGTAGGGAACCTCAACGATGTACCCGGATTCCTTCTCGTAACCTATACCAGGAAACAGGAAGCCTGTTTTTCTTTCATCATTAATGGGGAAAGTTACTGAAGGAAAATAAAAGATCGGCACACCTTTAAACTTTACCTTCATGGATTTGGCTCTTCCTATGCCTTCAACGTGATCCAATTCAATTTGTTTTGCAACCAGTAGTACGTCATTGTTCCCCTCAACACAAGTCGACATACTGACGTCTGTCATTTTTTCGTAATCCTGTCCCTCGAATGTGACTTTCGCTGCAGTAGCTCGAGCTCGAGCGTATACTTCATTGCCCTGAACTGTTTGGGCTTGAGGGGTCACACGAGGCGTTCTAAACGGTGCGAACATGGAGTAACTTTCATAAAAATTACTGTGTCTTCGAGACTGATACTGTGGGGAAGTATCTGCAATCTTAATTTTAACCCCTTGGGCTTCGCCGATAAAAGTATCTACTTCAAAGCTCAGGGACTCTGCGAGAATTTCATCGCCATTCGGAGTATAGAAACGTACGTTACCTTGAGCATCCGCTTTATACGCCGATTGGTCATAAGTCATTCTGTCAGCGTACACACCACGATTACCCTGCAAAATTTGGGCATTACCCGTTAGTATCGCCAACTGCGTCCCATCCTCAACTTCGATTTCATCCGCTTCAATCTGGGTAGGCAGTTCGCTTATTGGTCCCGCAGTAGCCTGACGAATGGCTGCCGGGACATTAATAACATCAGGTTTGCAAATTCTGGCATCTGCAAAGCCGATTTTTGCCCCACCCACCGTGGTTTGCGCAGTAGTAGCGAACCAGGGTGTCAGCAGACATACCGTAGTCAAACTGAACAGTATCGAGTTCATCAATTTTTGTGAGTTTTTCTTAGGCATGTTGGCTACATGTGAAATTCATATTCAATTACCCAGGATTATAGGGGGTAGAGCGCTTATAATCTACGGAAACAGGTTACTTTTGATATCACAACCGCGAAACAGATATTCACCATGGATGCAATGATTTTGGCTGCTGGCCGGGGAGAGCGACTAAGACCCATTACAGACCATACTCCAAAGCCCCTGATAAGAGTGGGAACACATCGACTTATCGAGCATCATATTATTGCCCTGTCCACACAACTATTCGATCGGGTTGTTATTAATGTTAGCCATCTAGGCGATCAGGTTGTTCAGAAACTTGGAAACGGAGCGAGATATGGAATTGAAATCGTTTATTCAAAGGAAGAACACCCACTGGAAACTGGCGGAGGAATTTGTCAGGCACTGCCTTTACTAAGATCGGAGACATTCCTTGTGATTAATGGCGATATCTTTACGGATTTCCAATTCGAAAAACGCATTCTCGAAACGAGGGACAATATCCATCTTATCATGGTAGAAAACCCTCTTCACAATCCCAAGGGGGACTTCGCCCTGCATCGAAACCGCGTTACCGCACACGCATCTGCTAATGTTGGGAATTTCACCTTTTCTGGCATCGGCTACTATCGCCGATCAGTATTCAGCTCAATGACGGCAGGGAAGTTTCCACTTGCACCGATCATTCGATCCGAGATGGAGTCCGACGCCGTATCCGGTAAACAACATATTGGAGTTTGGGTGGATGTTGGCACCAAAGAGCGGCTTAAGCAGGCAAACGAAATCGCCATGAACACCGCATAGACCGATCTCTCACTCAGTCTCTCACTGACTCTTCATCGTAAAACCAAACTCTTTGGATAGGTATATCAATAGCTGACTAGAGACAGTCTCGACGCGAAGATCCTGATCACCATGCGTGAACATTGTTTTCATTTGTGTGACCGCCTGCCCCGGATATCCGCAGGGGTTAATCCATTCAAAAGGTGTTAGATCCATATCAATGTTTAAGCTTAACCCATGGTAACACCTTCCCTTTTTAATACGAAACCCCAGGGCTGCAATTTTCTCCTCGCCCACATACACCCCAGGGGAGCCAGCTTTTCGATTTGCAGTGATTTGGTATTGTCCAAGAAGATCAATCAGGCATTGCTCTACTCGATTGACAAACGATTTGGGCCCAAGTCCAAGTCGCTTCAGATCCAGCAACAAATAACAAATAAGTTGTCCTGGGCCATGATAAGTGATTTGCCCTCCTCTATCTGAATGCACAACAGGAATATTGCTATCCTGTATCAATGGTAACTCTTTACAACTTGTGCCTTGAGTAAAGACGGGGGGATGTTGTAAAAGCCATATTTCATCCCTGGAGTCATTCGTCCTTTCTACCGTAAACGTCAACATCTGCGAAACCATGGGCTCGTAATCACAGAGCCCTTTATTCTTTACGAGAACTTCATTGGGCATGACAATACTCGAATGGAGAACCGCGGAACGAAACTACAAAACCATCATAATTTCAGGATGAGCAGACAAACGCCCAAACACCTCGTCCATTTCTTCCCGATTATTTGCTGTGACTTTGCAGCTTAAGGACTGGTAATTACCTTTGCTGCTTTCTCTGGTATGGATGCCGTGAAGATCCTCAGGCTTTAGCACGCCGAGAACCACATGTTTTACGATATCACGAATACCCTCCTGATCACGAATACCCTCCTGACGACGTGCGAATACCTTAATGTCGATCGTCGTAGGATAAACAAACCCCGGCTGCTCTGGATCATTGGTACTGTTCATAGGTTCCTTATATTGATATTGGCTTTTTTTCGAAGCAAATCACTGACGGCACAATTAGTGCAAAAACCGCTTCACCGAACTCATCAATTTATCAAAGAGCGACCCTTCAATATAATCTTCAACCACATGCAAACTGCGTTCCATTACCGCCTCACCCGCAAACTTTATATTCATAAAACCAACCTCTGTGCCCCGAGCCAAGGGCGCTTCCAGGCTATCAGGTAGTCTCAATACCGCAGACAATTTCTCAGATTGCCCCTGAGGAAACAGGATACTTAATGGATCCATACTACCTACTTTGGCTTTGTCCACATTACCCATCCACAAAGGCAAGGACTTTACCTGGGATCCTGACTCATAAAGCATCAAAGTTTCGTAAGCGCCGAATCCGAACTGAAGAAGAGATTGAACCATATTCGCTCGCTGCTTTTTACTTGATGCACCGGCGACCACTGCCACCAGCCGCATCCCCTCACGCTTTGCTGAACCAATCAGACAATAGCCAGCTCCTTGAGTATATCCAGTCTTAATACCATCCACAGAAGGATCTCTCCACAAAAGAGTATTACGGTTCCTTTGCGTAATATTGTTATAAGTAAATTCTTTTTGCGAATAATAGGGATAATATTGCGGGAATCGCTCGATCAGAGAAAGAGAAAGGATTGTCATGTCCCTTGTTGAGCTGTAATGATCTTCGTGGGGAAGTCCATTGCTATTCATAAAATGGGTGTTTTTCATTCCCAGCTTTTTCGCCATGCGATTCATCTTCTTTACAAAGTCCGCTTCAGATCCCCCAAGATGTTCTGCAAGGGCCACCGAGGCATCATTCCCTGACTGAATAATTAGGCCCTTAACAAGATCCCCAATGGTGACATGAGTATCGACTGGCAGAAACATTCTGGAACCACCCGTCTGCCAGGCTGCTTTGCTGATATAGGCTTCGTCCGTAAGTTTAATCTCCTGATCTACCAGAGCCTCAAAAACCAGGTAACTAGTCATTAACTTTGTCAAACTCGCAGGCTCAATAATCCTGTCAGCATTTTCCTCCCCCAGTATCCACCCGGTTTCATAATCCACTAGCAGCCAGGAAGAAGCGGTTATTTCTGGCATCAGATCTGACGATTTAATCACATCAGGGATGGCATTGAGTGTTGCTTTTCCAATAGCAACATGGGAGAAAAAAAGAAAAATAGGAATAAATATATAGAGCATGTCACATGTCGGTCAAAGAATGAATCCGAAGGTTGGTAGCGACCGGAATTATATAACGATTCTTTATGCCGGAACTCAAGGTTTCGATATTAAATAGGAAAACAGGAAAGTCCGAATCGAGCATCCTTCACTTCCGATTAATAGGAAATAAGTGTCATTGCTTCTCCAAACTGTAGTTCCAGTCTCGATTTCGACTCAAGAGCCTGAGTCAGATCATAATAAGGACCGATGCGTACGCGATAAGGTAGCCCGGCACTTCTTTGATCCTGATCAAATTGGGGGAACACTTGATACCCAAGCCGAGTAAGGCGCTTTCGCATCGAAACCGCGTTTTCGAATACAGAATACGCTCCAATCTGAACGTAGTATTGAGATTGAGATTGAGATTGAGATTGAGAGTTCGTGGTAACTGTGGATATCAGTTTTTGACCACTATTTGACTGAGTCGGTTTGTTGGGTTGCAACACTCTGACTTCAACCCTTGCAGTTCCCTGTTTGGTCATACCAATTTTTAATGCGGCGGCATAAGATAGATCGATAATTCGATTATGCAAAAAAGGTCCCCGGTCATTAACCTTCACAATCACCTCTTTGCCATTATCGAGATTGGTTACCTTTGCATAGGTCGGTAAAGGTAGGGTAGTGTGTGCTGCTGACATTGCCCACATGTCGTAAATTTCCCCGCTGGATGTTGGTCTACCGTGGAATTTCTTGCCATACCAGGACGCAGTGCCCCTTGCAACATAGCCTTTGGATGATTTCAGTGGTCGGTAAGACTTACCCATAACCGTATAGGGTTTATTTCCGCTCCTGCTGAGCGGTTCATCCTTAACCACTGCATCCGCATCCAGTTCAACATCATTCGGTGTGCTATCAGGCAGGTTATCACCGTTATAAAATCCACCCGTCGGTGACGTACTCTTTTGTTCGTAGGTGACTTTTTTTCCACAACCGGCCAGAAGGACGGCAAATAAAATCAGACCAAATGAATAGCCTAAACTGGTTATTGCAAAGGATTTCATAAATTTAACCGAATCGGGCCAGCTTTACCGACGTTCACTAATCTCCTGAGAGAGCTCCACGATCGCCATGGCATAGTTCACGCTAGGGTTATATCTTGTAATAGCGTACAGATTCCTAAAACCAACAATATATCGATTCCTATCGCTTTCCTTTAGTTTTAATAGGGCTGCTTTATTGCTGCCTCCGCGATTATCATAATTTACCCCCGACCCAATCAATTGGGCTGATGAAAGTTTGGGCTTGGCTCTTCGAGTAACCAGCTCTTTTGCCTCCTCAGGCAAGGAGTTAGACACATCCGCGTAAATCGCCTGGCCCCGGGTCCACCCGTGAACATGAAGATAATTCGCCACACTCCCAATCGCGTCCTCGTATTCATTCACCAAATCCCGTCGTCCATTGCCATTGAAATCGATAGAATAGGCGCGGTAGCTACTCGGCATGAACTGCGGAATACCGATTGCGCCAGCGAAAGATCCAAGAACGGTGGATGGGTCAATTTTTTCCTCTCGAGTGGTTTTCAAAAAAACCCTGAGCTCTTTCGTAAAATACTTACTCCTCCTGGGAAAAGCTGCAGACAGTGTCACCAGGCTATTGAGTACACTCTTGTCCCCTATTCGTTTTCCGTAATGGGTCTCTACCCCTAGAAGGGCTACTAATATCTGCTGTGGAACACCGAACTTCTCAGTAACCTGATCAAGAATTGCCGTATTTTTTTCCCAGAACTCTACTCCGTCATTGATGCGCCGATCATTAATAAATAATTTGCGATATTTGTGCCAGGGTAATGACTCGTACTGTCTGTCCATTAACTCCAGTGTTTTCTGATCTATCTTCGCCCTGGAAAGAACATCAATCAGTTCTTTCGCTGGATAACCATCTTCCTCAGACATCTGTTTAACCAACTTCTGTAATACCGGAAAGTCACTGACGCTAACAGCGTGAGAGAGTGATATTGACCCGAGGGAAAACGTTAATAATGTTGCTAAAAAACTAGCATATCTTTTTATTTTTTTCATGTTTCTTTATCTATCTTCTTGCCAGGAAGTTTTTATGTCTGTCAATACTCATCAAAATTCCGAAAGCTACCATCAAAGTTACGATGGAAGTCCCACCGTAACTCATCAAAGGTAAAGGCACCCCAACTACCGGTAATATACCTGACACCATTCCGATATTCACAAAAACGTAAAGGAAAAATGTGACCGACAGGCTGCCTGCCAACAATCTCGAATAGGTATCATGGGCATAAAACGCAATCATCAAACTCTTGAAAACCAGGAACAAATAGAGTGCTAGCAATACAAACACCCCCAACAACCCAAATTCCTCAGCAAATACGGCGAAAATAAAATCCGTACTGCGCTCGGGAATGAACTCAAGTTGTGATTGACTTCCAGCCAACCACCCTTTTCCATCGATGCCCCCGGAGCCAATGGCGATAATTGACTGGATGGTATGATACCCAGCGCCCAATGGGTCAGCCCAGGGGTCAAACAATGTCAATACCCGCCGTCGCTGGTAATCGTGCAAAACCAATACCCAAAGAGCAGGCGCAATCGCACTAAGAATAGCCAACACCCCAACAATCAGCTTCCAACCGACTCCAGAAAGAAAAATCACGAGCAACCCGGTGGATGCGATGAGTATTGCCGTACCAAGATCCGGCTGCAAAATTACTAGAGCAGTTGGTAACAATACGAGAATAATCGACGTAATAAGCGCCAGTGGTCTCGGTGGCAAAGTCCATCGGGCCAACACCCAGGCCACCATCATAGGTACCGCCAATTTCATCAATTCAGCGGGTTGGAATCGAAAAAGCCCAAGATCAATCCAACGTTGCGCCCCCTTTCCAATGATACCTACCGCGAGCACAATTAGTAATAGCACCAGTCCCACTCCATAGAGATAGGGTGACCAGCGATAAAGAAACGAAGGTGATATCCTGCTGACAATCAGCATAAGAACAAATGCGAAACCTACCCGAACACTGTGCTTGGCGAGCAGTTTCATGTCCTCCCCACCAGCGCTATAGAGCACGATCAGACTAAGTCCACAAACCATTAAAATAGCAGTCAGTAGAGGAATGTCGATGAATTTTTGGTGACTTGCATTCATCGCAGGCACCGATATTCAAAAGGAATGAATTCCCTTAAAGTCAATTCTGCAAAGATGTTCACCCATTTCACCGTATTTTCATCTCACTGTATTTTCACTAGCCAGCCTTTCACTCATCAAAATTTCATTCGGTATCGCACCTTCATTCGGAAATGTACGTCAGGAATTATCATCCGGCGACTCCTCCTGATACATGCCTAATCTATCCAGCAAATAATAATCCAACAGTTTTCGTGCGATGGGAGCTGCCGTTCTACCCCCACTTCCACCATGCTCAACCACAACAGCAATGGCTATTTTTGGATCATCCAATGGTGCGAATCCCACAAATAGAGAATGGTCTTTAAACTTCTTTTCTACATTCTCTTCATCATACTTTTCATTTTGCGCGATACTTTTGACTTGTGCAGTTCCAGTTTTTCCGGCCATTTGATACTTGATTCCCTCGCTAATACCTCGGGCAGTTCCTCGTTGGCCATGAATAACGTCCTCCATACTTTCAATAATCTGTGCATACGATCTTTGACTGACTCCAGCGTTGGTTTCCACCAAGGTTGGAGCAATTTCTGTACGCACCTGACTTTGTGCATTCTCCACTGCGGTTAAGAATCTGGGCTCAACTTTCTGTCCCCGGTTCGCTAACATTGCGGTCGCGCTTGCCAATTGCAGCGGCGTCACCAGCATATAACCCTGGCCAATTCCAGTAATCACGGTTTCTCCCGGATACCAGGGTTGGCTTCGAGCTCTTTGCTTCCAGTCTCTCGAAGGCATCAAGCCACTTGGCTCCCCAGGCAAATCGACACCTGATTTCTGACCGAAACCGAAATGGCTCATGCCCTCATGGAGACGATCGATACCCAGCCGTTTCGCCAGCCGGTAGTAATACACATCGCAGGACTGAACCACGGCGCTATGACCGTTCACCTGACCATGTCCATTTTTTTTCCAGTCCCGATATCGATGTTTATGCCCTGGCAAGGTAAACCATCCTGGGCAGAAAATTTTCGTATCGTGGCCAATATCATTCTTGATACCGACAAGGGAAATAAATCCTTTAATGGTTGAACCGGGTGCATAACGCCCATAAAGCGCCCGGTTCAACAGTGGCGTACGGGGCGATGATCGAAGGAGATCATAGTTTTTTCTGCTTATACCGTTTACAAAAGGATTCGGGTCGAACCCTGGAACGCTCACAAAGGCAAGAATATCCCCGGTCTTGGGTTCGATGGCCACTACTGCTCCTTCGAACCCTTCCAGAGCCTCAATGCTCTTTCTTTGTAATTTGATGTCTAATCCAAGATACATCGTTTGGCCCGCAACCGGCTCCGTTTGCTCCAGGCTACGCACCACCCGACCGTGCGCGTTTGTTTCTGCCCGTTGCACACCGGACTTCCCCAGCAGACTGGATTCGTAATACGATTCAATTCCGCTCTTGCCGATATACTCCAGGCCTCGATAACGTTTATTATCAATTTGCGCCAAATCCTCGCTACTGATGCGACCCACATAACCGACAACATGAGAAATAAGTTCGCCTTTGGGATAATTTCTCTGCAATCTAGCACGCAGTTCCACACCGGGATAACGATGTTGATTGACCGCTAGTCTCGCCGCCTCATCTTCCTTAAGGTTAGCCCGAAGGGTCTGTCTTTCGAAGCTAGGTCTTCTCTTTAACAGCGTTTTGAATTGCCGAATATTATCGTCAGACAAATCGATAAGTTGCCTAAGCTCATTCAACGTCTCGTCCATGTTCTCAACTTTATCTGGCAGGATTTCCAGGTTATAAACGCGGAAATTCTGAGCTAACACTTCTCCATTTCGATCATAAATCAGTCCTCGCACAGGAGGCAGGGAGATAATATCGATACGGTTATTCTGCGCAAGCGTAGAGAAATGCTGGTGTTGTGAAATCTGTAGATGAATAAGGCGGACGATCAATATCAACGCCATCAGGGAAACAAAACCGAACAGGAAAACAATCCGATTATGAATAATCTTACTTTCTTTCAGATAGTCCCTGACAGGAATCACGTCTAACTAACCCCAATTCGCTGCCTGACAAATCTTAATATGGTATAGATCACAGGCCACAATAAGGCAGTGGTCAATGCCGACGTCCAATACACCAACTCGATCCCTGTGTTATTTGTGATGCGATATATCCAAAGTGTGCAGGCGATATCGGCACAGGAAACAAGAAACACCACCACGCATTGTTGCCACAGATGGTACATCCGCATTCTTCGATGGGCGATGACGGCTATCAACGCAACAAATGCCTTACCAATAGCATGCTGACCCAAAATGGAATAATACAAAACATCCAGAATAATCCCCACGACCCAACCCCAGCCAACACCCACCCGGTTAGGTAAAGCAAGACACCAATAAAACAACACCAACGTCACCCAATCCGGTCGGGCATTCTCCATCCAATCAGGATAAGGAGTCAGATTAAGTAGCAGCGCAATAACAATGGTAAAAATAATAACACCAGATCGACGAGGTGCGCGCGAACCAGAGCTTCTCATTGGGTCCGTCCTCTCATGGCAGACCGACTGGGGAAGCCTGGTCGATCATCGTTCCACACCAGCAATACTTCTTTAGAGAAGTTGATTTGCGCTGATGTATTTGCCGTAATATTCAGGAACGCTTCATTCGCATCTTTGACAATTTCAGTCACTTCAGCCACTTTATAGCCAACCGGGAAACGCCCCCCCATACCAGAGGTAATCAGAACATCTCCCTGCTGTATATCAGCCTGACGATCAAGAAAAGGGAGCCCTATTTTGTCCGACGTGCCCGATCCTTTCACAATGGTTCGTAACCCGTTTCGTTCTACTTGAACCGGCAGCCCATGACTCGGATCAGTAATAAGCGTAATCACACTGCGGCGGAAGCCAACCTCGGAAACCTGCCCCAGCACCCCAAGTGGCGCAATAGCAGGCTGCCCCAGGTAGACACCCGACTCAATTCCCCTATTTACCACAACTTTGTGGCTAAAGGGTTCGAGCCCAACGTCGATGATTTCCGTCAGCAAAACTTCGTCGCCAGCTTTTTTTGATGCAGATAAAAGCGTAAATAGCCTTCGGTTTTCCTTGATTAAAGCATCATATTGCTGAAGTTTGATTTCTAACACCACCTGCTTTTTCTTAAGTTCGATAAAACGATCATAGAGTTTATTATCAGGATAATACCGTTCCAAGGATGATTGGACCTTACCTGGCAAACCCACTACAGACTCAAAGGGAATATTGATAACAGGAGTGACAATCTTGACCGTCCTCAGCAGCCCGCTTCGATGATCAATAATCATCAACGCCACTGATAGGACCACGAGCATCATAAAACGATAGATGACAGAAGATCGGTCGTTGCTCATGGCGCGAGGGAGTCCATTTGGCTTAAGTGCGAGGACTTGTCAGGATACAGTTCGAAGGGTAGCTCGAAATACAGCTCAAAATATAGCAATCCATCAGGCCGTAGAATTGGTAAGGGATCAGATCGATATCTTCCATGAATATTAGAAAGCGGCGGTCTTGATTATGTCTACTTTCAGGTCGGTTTCGTTATCAGTTTCGGGATCAACCATCCGTTGCAAAAACATCGCCCAGCACATCCATTTCTTCCAGGGCACGTCCACAACCCCGTGCCACACATGTCAATGGTTCTTCCACAACAACCACAGGTAAACCGGTATCTTGCATCAAACGCCTATCCATGTCCCGCAGCAGAGCACCTCCTCCGGCGATTACCATGCCTTTTTCACCAATATCTGCGCTGAGTTCTGGAGGGGTTTTTTCTAAAGCCTGACGAATAGCCTGCACAATCTGTTCCAACGAATCCCCAATTGCTTCATAGATCTCCTGACTGGTAATCACCAGACTCCTGGACATCCCTTCGGAAATATCCCTCCCTTTGATTTCCATTTCCATATGCTCGGACTCAGACCAGGCGGTGGCAATGCTTTTCTTCACTCTCTCAGCAGTAGCCTCTCCAATCAACACCCCATGGCGACGTCTGACATAGTTAATAATAGCTTCATCAAAAGAGTCACCGGCAACTCTCAATGAATTGGAATACAC
>WLWD01006157.1_pt1 | contig 81470 bp, 65 predicted proteins | sample 6712731 | NCBI WGS metagenome assembly WLWD01 (sample SAMN12718690, study PRJNA576275) | sponge metagenome | isolation source: marine sponge | host: Mycale hentscheli | place: New Zealand: South Island, Marlborough, Capsize Point | collected 2014-11-01 | reverse complement strand
AGTCAGAGCCCTGGTTCCGCCCACTCTCCTGGACTCTTCTTCGGAGCCACCAGCCATTGCCCAGCCGGAGCAGTCACCGAAGGCTCTGGGGATTCACTGGGACACCCAAGCCGACACCCTCCATGTCGCTGTCCCCCCTCAGCCGGACACCTCCCACGTTACAAAGAGATCCATTGCCTCCGGAACTGCTGCCGTCTTCGATGTCTTAGGCCTCTTCTGTCCCACCATCATCCTTGCCAGAATCATCCTTCAGGACACCTGGAGAAGAGACCTAGCCTGGGATAAGCCCGTGCCCAGGGACCTCCAAGAGAAATGGATAGCCTGGTCGTCAGATTTACCGACCATCCTCTCCCATCCAACCCACGTCCATAGCTCTTCACGGTTTCTGCGATGCCTCCACCCTCGCCTACGGCGCAACGATCTACTTGCGGTCAGCCCACGGGGATGGATCCACTTCTGTCTCCTTAGTGACGGCCAAAGCCCGTGTCGCACCTGTGAAACCGATGACCATACCCAAGTCCGAATTGTTAGGAGCCCACCTCCTCACCAAACTGCTACATCACACCGCCGCCATCCTGGACGTCCCGCTGAGCCACGTCTTCGCCTGGACGGACAGCGAGATTGTGTTATACTGGCTCCCGAAGCATCCCTCCCAACTGGACCGATTCGTAGCCAACAGAGTCCATGCCATCCAAACCCTCGTGCCTCCCAAACTTTGGAGACACGTCCGTTCAGCAGAGAACCCTGCAGACCTCGCTAGTCGGGGCATGAGTGCTCCAGACCTGATTGCCTCTAGTCTCTGGTGGTCAGGACCCCCGTGGCTTTCCCTGCCTCCATCTGCTTGGCCGACTCACAAACTCTCTAAGCCATCTGCCGCCATCTGTGCTGCTATCATCAAACCCTCCACATCTATGCCAACTTCTCAATCCAAGTTCCTCGACGACCTATGGTCCCGGTTCTCGTCCTTTCACAGACTTGTCAGGGTTATTGCCTGGATCCATCGTCTGCGCAGGAAACCTCCTGACGCCTCCGTCACCCACCTCACCTCTGAAGAGACCTCAGACGCCAAGGCCCTCCTCTTCAAACTGGCTCAGCTACAAAGTCTGCCTGACGCCTACCATGCTGCACTCAGCACATCATCTCTACCGAAATCCAACGCCCTACACAAGTTCGGACTGTCCATCTCAGACCAAGGATACCTGCAACTTTCCAGCAGAGTCAGAAACCCATCCAAACCATCCCAGCCATCCAAGCTGATCCCACTCTCTCCAAAGTCGCCGCTGACAAGGCTTCTAGTGGCCACCCTCCACGTCACGTACAGCCATGCCGGGATCTCTGCCCTCCACTCCATCCTGGTCACGACCTACTTTATCCCAAACTTACGAAACCTCCTCAAGTTCATCAGCAGACGTTGCCCCTCCTGCCAGCGAGCCTACGCTCGCCCGCTCACCCACGCCATGGGCATGTTGCCTTCCAGCCGTACCACTCCAGCCCCACCCTTCGACCGCACCGGAGTAGACTTCACGGGACCATTCGTCCTCCGCCAGGGCTACACCAGGAAGCCGGTCTTGGTCAAAACGTACGCCGCAGTCTTCGTTTGCATGGTCACGAAAGCCGTGCACTTCGAGCTGTGTGTCTCACTTTCTACTGAAGAATTCTTGGCCACACTCCGCCGTTTTGTGGCCAGACGCGGCTGCCCATCCCACCTCTTCTCAGACAATGGGACGAACTTTATCGGCGCCCGGGAGGAGATCCGTGAACTTAAGAAGCTCACAGAATCCAAAGAGACTACAGAAGCCATATCAGGCTTTACTCAGGCACACGGCATAACTTGGCACCTCATACCTCCCAGAGCCCCACACTTCGGCGGTCTCTGGGAAGCCGCCGTGAAATCTATGAAGACCCTCCTGAGGAAAAACCTCCAGCCTCACGCCCTGCGTTACGACGAGCTACTAACCGTGCTACTCGAAGCAGAGGCGATCCTGAACTCCAGACCTCTCCAGCCACTCCACACAGACGAAGCCTCTGAGGGAGCGTTCCTGACAGCCGGACACTTCCTGATTGGACGACCTCTGGTGGCACCTCCAACACCTAGCCCACCTACTGGAAAACTAAGCAGCCTAAGAAGATGGAACCTAACAAGCAGACTGACTGCAGACCTCTGGCAACAGTGGACGGCCTCCTACCTCGCATCATGCGCCCAACGCTCCAAATGGTGTCAGGCAGGCCGCCGACTACAAGTCGGAGACATAGTCTTTGTAAAAGACGAAACCCTCAAGACCAGGGATTGGCCCCTGGCAAAAGTAGAGAAGATCCACCCCGGCGACGACGGTGAAGTCCGAGCGATCACACTCCGATGTCACGGGCGTACCTACGTCCGACCAACCTGCAAGATTGTGCCCTTCTACTCAGAAGAAACCTCCACCACTACCTCAACCCAGGCCCGGAGGATGTCTGGGACCTAACCCAGACCAAGAGAACTCAATCATCATATGCCATGCCTTACCATTTACAACTTAATCATATTCATGTCTAACCACACTTACTACACTTCCATTTATCACCATAACCAACAACCCATAGCAACTTGTATCACACACTTTGCTTATATGTTCTGTAATTCCTATGTACAATTGTCTGATAAGTTTAAAACCCAAAGTCTCTAACACCAACAGGGATAATAGCCGCTTTAGGAGCTTAGAACAAGGCTGCAATTGCATTGCGACAGCGGCTGCGTTCTGAGTGTACCGCTGGCGTTTGGGGTCTTATCGCCTGGTCCTTCGACAAACTAATATACCACCTGTGGGAGATACACGCCTGTGCCTTACAACCACAGACACTCCCCCACAATAATCATATAGTCTATTTTATATTATAAACCTTATCTTACATTTAAAACATAACATCATCACTAAAACCAATTAAACAAATATTTATTTAAAGTTTTAATAAGGTGTTCCCGGTTACGGGCAAATCTGAGATACGGGCAGGTCCCGGTCCCAAGGTGCCCGGATTTGGGAGGATTGAGTGTATGTGTTTATTTAGTTTAGCATAAAGGGTTTATATTATATTTATATATATGCATTGCTAAAATAAAATCAATATGTTTGTGTGTCAATGTATATTTTTTTTATCTGATATGAAATTTGTTTGTGTGTTTACATGTTTAAGTCTCATGTAAAAAAGCAGTTAATGCTTTTTGTTTCTTTGTTTGCTTGTCATTTAAACATGTATTTTTATTTATTTGTATTTAGAAAGATCTCCTTCATCCTCAAGCCTCACTTCACTGGGAGCACTGCCATAACTGGAGTGAGTATGTCTGGCCTGAGCAATGCGCAGTACTAAAGAATACAATAGTAATACGGGATAGTTATTATCGCACACTTTACATCTCTACTGACCTTCACTCATGGACTACTACTCATGCACCATATGAATACTCGTCCCTAACTACCTACCAGTCTAAGTTTGTATTGGTTGGTGGACGTCATCCCTCCACTAGCAAACCCACTAACTCTCTGCTGACTAGTACTACTGGTCGACACTGGAAGCCATCGCTACGTGCCATGCCTACTCATCGCTACGCAGCATCATCAGTTAGTGGAGGATCACCAGAGGTTCTGGTCGTGGCTGGTGGGTGTGGCTCACATGGCAAGAGGTTGGATGTTGTGGAAGTTCTACTCAATGACCATTGGATGACTGCAGACTCACTTCCTTCTTCATGCTTCAACATGCGATCAACATTCCATGAAAGCAACTTCTACTTCACAGGAGGAATTGGCAAGAGAGAAATTCTATTTATATGTAGTTTAGAGTCTCTCATAGCATCTGCTAGTAATGGCAGCACGACTCCACTAACAATATGGAGGAGAGTAACCACAAGTACTTACACCTCAGCTATAGCCTCTTCCTTATCGAATCTAATCAGCATGGATGGTTATTCTAAGGTTAGAATTTATTCCAACAAGACAGGGAAGTGGATTGAGACTACTAGTGAGGGAGATGGACCAGGTCAGAAGAATAGTGGTGGTTACATAGCTACTGCAGTCTTGTCTACTGGACAGTTACTGGTTGCTATTCAAAATGGAGTGTATAAGGGAACTCTGCCAGGTTAGTGTATTCAAATAGCAGCTTCTCTCTAGAAGAAAGTATGATATGTAATTATTAGCTGAGAATGTCTGAGCTAAATTGCAGCTGGTGCACTGGCAGCTGCTTCTACACTGAGGATAGAAACCCCAGTGTCTGTATCAAGTTTTGTGTTTATTGAAGTAGTTGTATTTACTATCAGTTCTCCAAAAAATGAATTTATTATTTATTTTATGTGATAGGTGACAAGTATGAAGAAGCATACAAACACTTCATTGTTTCCAAGGAGATTCTGGAGCTTCTGTCTTTAAAGCTTATGTTTCTTGGTCCACCACGACAAGGCAAGAGTACAACTCGCCGTCGCCTTACAAAAGAGATCATAGATCTTATGTCAGCAAAAGAAGAGGAACAGATTCATGGCAGCACAGGCACAGTGGAGTGCTGCTCCAATATGTTAGTCCAAGACACATCAGATACAACTGCAGCGGAAACGAAAACAGACTGGACCATTGTGCAGAATCTCACTGAGGAAGCATCTCTACTCCTTCATAGTCTCAAAAAAAGTATGGAGACTAAATTCACTTCTGAGACTGCAGCTCATTCCCGTGGAGATAGTGCAATGATGGCAGAGGTCAGTCAGGCTAGCAGTACAGAGCAGTCTCGCCCTGTGGAAAATCCACCACAACCTACATTTTTGCAGAAGATGATGTCAAGATTGAAGTCTTTTACCAACGTTCGGCATTTCAGGAGTAAGCAATCTTCTCCACTCTCAACTACACCTGTCCAACTAGCTGATGAGGTAGTATCATCACAAGATTATTCTGAAATAGCTGCCATATATGAGAGAGTGTCAAGGCAACCACAATTTGCAGAAAATGTGAAGCATTCTTTCAGAGCTTTCTTGAGGATAGAGGACACTGGAGGTCAGCCTGAGCTGATGGACATGCTACCAGCACTCACCATAGGACCTGGCCTCTACATGCTGTTCTTCAGCTACATGTTCAAATTAGACGAAGAGTATCGGGTCTTTTATCAGAGAGCTTCAGGAGAGACAACTGCACCAGAGAAATCTGAGTATACTCTGCAAGAGATTCTTTTGCGTACTCTGGCCAGTATATCTTGTTTCAGTTCCTCCACCCATCTTCAACCTCTACAAAAAGCAAACAACTTGCCCATCATTGGTGAGATACTGGAGTCCTCCAAGTCAGTAGTGTATATAGTGGGTACTCACAAAGACAAGGTTTCTGAGGAAGACATCGCTACAGTTGACTCACAGCTTCAAAAGGTGATTGGAGACACAGACTTCTATGAGAATGGCATATTGCAGTTCTGCTCACAAGACAAGCTTGTTGTTTCTTTGGACAACATGAAAGGCGGAGTAGAAGAAATCCATCACTTGCACCAGCTACTGGAGAATGCCATGGAGAAACACTTTAAAAAGCTGAAAATTCCAGCTGTGTGGCTCCTGTTCAGCTTGTGTCTTCGCATGAGAGAGGTGAGGACAGCCAGCCTGGAAACCTGCTTGGCCTTGTCCAATGCCTTCAATATGACACCCTACGAGACCAAGGTAGCTCTGTGGTTTCTTCACCACCATGCCGGTGTTCTGATGTACTTCCCCAGTGTGCCTGGTTTGGAGGACCTGGTCATCATAGACATCCAGGTAGTGTATGACAGTATCACTGGTGTCATTCTTAAAGCCATGAGTTTTGATAGAGTAGGTCAGGCTACAGCTAAGAGATTCAGGAAGACAGGTCGATTCACCATGAAAGATTTGACAACAGCTACAGCTGACATTTCAGGAGATGTCATTCCACCAGAGCAACTGGTAGCTTTGCTAGCCTATCTTCACTTGATAGCTGAGATTGTGTCAATCGAAACTTCTGCTACTAACTCAGTCTTAGAAGAAGAGAAAGAATACATCATGCCTTGCGTGTTAGAAAACACTAGTGCAAAGGAACTTGACCTATTCCACAAAGAATCCTGTAGTTGTTTTGTGGAGCCTCTCTCGGTATACTTCAGTAGTGGGTTTACTCCTATGGGACTCTTTCCTGCTTCAATGGCATGTCTCGTGTCCAACAAGTCCTTCACTTTCATAGGAGAAGGTGTCAAGAAAAACATGGTGCACTTTATGTATGGATCTAAACGAATTCAAGTAACGTTTATATCTCGATGTAAATATTTTGAAGTCGTAGTTTCATTTGATTCTTCTTTCCAAGACTCCATTCACCATGAATGTACTGCTTTAAAACAAGAGATAGAGGATACTCTAAAGAAGGCTAGTTCCAGAATGAACTACAGCAGCTACATGGACTACCAGTTTGCCTTTGACTGTCGTTCACATGAAGGAGGGAGTCATCTCGGGATAGTTCATGAAGTAGAGTTCATTCCTTCAGTCATGACATGTGTCGTCAATTCACAAGGAATTTCACTTCAGAGTAGACACCTCATTTGGTATGGACAGGTATGTAGAAATACTATAGTAGTTTAATACCAAGTCATAGTTACTACTAGCTATTTGTGGTTTCAGAAATGTGAGAAGAAATCCTCAGGGCAGGCGATTTCCATAAGTAAGTCGAGTATTGATTTCAATTTTCCACTGTTGGTAGTGACTAATCTTTTGCTTTTATTAGGGGAGAATTACTTGACGATATTTCTGAGTGTGTATCCTGACTTGGTCCTCTCAGTGAAGCCTTGTGTTATGACAGTAGCTGATCACTGCTACAGTAAAGGACTCATAACTGAAGATACCTATGACCAACTTGTCCCCAGTGGCTTAAATGACAAGCACAAAGCAAGGATTCTTTTGGGCAACGTCCGTACAGTCTTATCATCTAGACCCTCAGCTCTCAAGGAGTTTGTTACTATACTGTTCCAAACAGGAGAATGTAATGATGTGGCAGATAAAATACAGCAACAGCTCCAGTAAGTATATTGTTATTGTTGTAGTATTTGTATTTATTGTTTTGTTTGTGTAATAGAATTGTGGATTGAATTCTGTCAACACTACATGGACATACATTTGAAAACACTCATTGTATTGTGTTTTACACTTTTTATATATCACAGTTGATTATGTATCCCATTTTTCAAATTGGACATTGATTTTGCACATTGTCAAGTTTTAATTTTATTGCAGCTGTAAATTTTCATTAAAAATATTAAAAATATAAATTATTAGCCGTATTATAGCTAATAGCATACAAAGGTTAGCTAGTGTATGTTTTCAAGTGGTTTGAACTTGATAGCTAATGGTTGCCCACACAACTAGCAATAACTTGAGTATATTTCTGTATCCTGACTTGGTCCACTCAGTGATGATGCCAACTTTTGGACTGGATGGCACAGGTGAGGCCTGAATTCTTCTGAATAACATTCATACAGTCATGTTATTTTCATCAACTTACTGATAAAGGCACTAAGATTGTAGAATGCTACCCCACAAGTCAAGAAGAAAAAAAAAATTTTTTTGAAACTCCAAAATGTCATCTCACTTATGTTTGTGTGTGCAATTCCTCGTGGCTGGAGAATTTCTATCTTTCATTCTTTATAAGTTCTGGTTGTGGCCTGTATTGCAGTAAAACTTTTTAAAAATTACCAAAAAATAATAAAGAAATAAAGGAAATGTGCTTCCCCCTTAAACTCCATGATAGCTAGGGGCAATACTGAAAAGAATGTATTAATTTAACATAAAATAATAACTCTAAAGAATTAATGTAGTGCCTCCAAGGAAGCATGTTCGATTTTGTTTGGTATTTTTTATACAGCTAAAACATTTCAAAAATGGTTTTAGTATTGGACACATACACACACAACAACATCAAAATTTTAATCATAACAAAGATTTTATGGCTTGCATAGCAAACCACAGTCCTAACACACTCTCTGTGTGGCCACCCTTTAAGGTACAGTTGTGAAGGAAACTCATTTTTTTGCTAATTCATTTACCTTCTACAGCTACAGCTGCTTCAGGAGCACCTAGAGATACAAGAATTCAGTACAACACAGATAATGAGGCTCATAACAGCTGCAATTTGATTGGCAGGAATGACCTCTCATCAAAGATGACCTCTTGAGCAGACTGACCTCACTAATGTACTATAATTACCTGAAAATAATTTTATTCCACATAAAAGATCACACCTACACATACACACAAACAAAAACCCACTCTCCTCTGACCATCAATAACAAAATTATAATTATTATAATTCTTAAATCTTCAGACTAGAGTATTATAACTACAAGCAATCCTATCTCCCTCTCTCTCTTCTCCCAACTCTCACCCACAAACAGAGAGCACTGAGATACTCAAATAATATAATAACATAAATTTGTCACAGACTTCATTCCACAATATTGTAAATTTTTGGACAATTTGAGGAGGTCGGTATCTATGCACCCACAGCACATATTGTTAGCACAAGTACAATATTTTCAGACCATGTACAATGTTATAAGTAACACCTAGCAACCAAAATACAATATGTTTAAAACCCTCATTTTATCTAGTTAGTAATCATGACAGTCAAGTATGGATCAATAATTACAATCTCTTGCCAACTTCAACATGCCTTGACTACAATTACACACAACATAAAAACTGGGAATATCATCCTTCACACATACATGTAGTTTAGTTTTCATGGCTTACATAACCTAATAAGGAAACTGATCCACACACACTTCAAGAAAATAACATTTATCAGGAATAATTGTAATGGCCATTAATAAAACACTACAAAGGTTCTAAAATTATCTCTATTATTACCCTTTCTCTCTAAACAAAAAATAAAATAAAGTAAAATAATACATGAACATGGAAAAAATTATGGGCATAATTTTAATTAAAAGATGCAATAATAATGCAATTTCTGGGTAACTATGGTTATAGCTGAAGCTTACAAGATAATCACACCTCTAGCACAGACCACTAAAATGTGTCACATTGTCCTCTCACATCTAGAATGAGAGTACATATGTACTCATTATACAACAAGCAATTCTAACCCACTTATTTATTCCCCCTAATTCTGACCCTAATTAAATAGCCACTGAAATGACAATTATGCTGTGATTGTTTCATCCTTATTAGGAATCATCAGTATGTTATAATCACTATGAAGTCATTGGTGACAGTGTACTTTAGTAACTTATAATAATAATGTAGCACTAAATAATTATAGGATATACCCATAACTTCATAATGATAAACATAGACAATCAGCATTAGTTAGTGTGTGTGTTTTTATGGTGATGGCAAGTTTTCTTACCTGTTATGTTCATTATTAATCTTCGATGTCTAGTAAAAAAACAGTCCAAATCATGACATATACAACCTCTTCTCCTACATACTGAATAATCATCACACACATACACACTCTCTTCCTTCATACTGATATATCATCACACACATACACACTCTCCTCCTACACACTGAAATATCATCACACTGCTGGTTCTTCAAAGTCTCTGTGTTGACTTTTTATTTACTACTCTATCTTTAGCTACTGTTCTCCCCACGAGGAGCTCACCTGGCACACTAGCACTTTATTTATACTAGGGGAGCTTCAACTTCACTCCAGGTTTAGCATGGAAAGAAAGCTGAGACTCTGAATATTTCATAACAGCTGTGGACACATGGTAGTCTTTCTCCCCTGAACCCTGAACTCTGGCTGGTACTTCCCAGTTACTACTACAGCATTGCATATAAATCAGTATGAACTGATGTTCTTATATTCATCTATTTATAAATCAGTATGAACTGATGTTCTTATATTCATCTATTTATAAATCAGTATGAACTGATGTTCTTATATTCATCTATTTATAAATCAGTATGAACTGATGTTCTTATACTCATCTATTTATAAATCAGTATGAACTGATGTTCTTATATTCATCTATTTATAAATCAGTATGAACTGATGTTTTTATATTCATCTATTTATAAATCAGTATGAACTGATGTTCTTATATTAATCTATTTATAAATCAGTATGAACTGATGTTCTTATATTCATCTATTTATAAATCAGTATGAACTGATGTTCTTATATTCATCTATTTATAAATCAGTATGAACTGATGTTCTTATATTCATCTATTTATAAATCATCTATTGTGGTATTAAAATTAATAAACACCATTGCTGCATACACACATGATTAAAAATGGTAAAAATATGCATAACCTTTGGATGTATGGGAGATAATCTTGGCTTTTTCACACGTCGAAACTCCTTAATCCTATTCATAAGACCTCTCACCAGTATATCCTACCTATTCACAAGACCTCTCACCAGTATATCCTTCCTCACCAGTATATCCTACCTATTCATAAGACCTCTCACCAGTATATCCTACCTATTCATAAGACCTCTCACCAGTATATCCTACCTATTCACAAGACCTCTCACCAGTATATCCTACCTATTCATAAGACCTCTCACCAGTATATCCTACATATTCATAAGACCTCTCTCAGTATATCCTACCTATTCATAAGACCTCTCACCAGTATATCCTACCTATTCATAAGACCTCTCACCAGTATATCCTACCTATTCATAAGACCTCTCACCAGTATATCCTACCTATTCATAAGACCTCTCACCAGTATATCCTACCTATTCATGAGACCCTCTCACCAGTATATCCTACCTATTCATAAGACCTCTCACCAGTATACCCTACCTATTCATAAGACCTCTCACCAGTATATCCTATCTATTCATAAGACCTCTCTCCAGTATATCCTACCTATTCATAAGACCTCTCACCAGTATATCCTACCTATTCATAAGACCTCTCACCAGTATATCCTACCTATTCATAAGACCTCTCACCAGTATATCCTACCTATTCATAAGACCTCTCACCAGTATATCCCACCTATTCATGAGACCTCTCACCAGTATATCCTACCTACTCATAAGACCTCTCACCAGTATATCCTACCTATTCATAAGACCTCTCACCAGTATATCCCACCTATTCATGAGACCTCTCACCAGTATATCCTACCTATTCATAAGACCTCTCTCCAGTATATCCTACCTATTCATAAGACCTCTCACCAGTATATCCTACCTATTCATAAGACCTCTCACCAGTATATCCTACCTATTCATAAGACCTCTCACCAGTATATCGCACCTATTCATGAGACCTCTCACCAGTATATCCTACCTATTCATAAGACCTCTCACCAGTATATCGCACCTATTCATGAGACCTCTCACCAGTATATCCTACCTATTCATAAGACCTCTCACCAGTATATCCTACCTATTCATAAGACCTCTCACCAGTATATCCTACCTATTCATAAGACCTCTCACCAGTATATCGCACCTATTCATGAGACCTCTCACCAGTATATCCTACCTACTCATGAGACCTCTCACCAGTATATCCGACCTATTCATAAGACCTCTCACCAGTATATCCGACCTATTCATAAGACCTCTCACCAGTATATCCTGCCTATTCATAAGACCTCTCACCAGTATATCCGACCTGTTCATAAGACCTCTCACCAGTATATCCTACCTATTCATAAGACCTCTCACCAGTATATCCGACCTATTCATAAGACCTCTCACCAGTATATCCTACCTATTCATAAGACCTCTCACCAGTATATCCTACCTATTCATAAGACCTCTCACCAGTATATCCTACCTATTCATAAGACCTCTCACCAGTATATCCACCTACTCATAAGACCTCTCACCAGTATATCCTACCTATTCATAACACCTCTCAACAGTATATCCTACAATAAAATTCAGTTTTGCAACTACTTAAAGAAGTCTGTTTAATGAAACTCACACATGGATTTCCATCCTTGGCTTTAAAAAATGGGTACTTGCGTAGAATTGTTTGTGCCACATATAAGTAATCATCTCTATCAGGGTACCTTTTGAAATGCAGCATGCATGATGCTATTTCGGACACAATATTCTTTTTCTGTTTCAGTGTTAAATTTCCAGACTGAAGACCTATTCAAGTTGACGTGGGTAGTGTTTTGGGAGGGGAAAGGGGTTTGGAAGAGACATCATATCATCTTCAGACTTCATTACTTTTGCTTTAGTCTTAATTTACGACAATTACAATTGAAATTGGCTTAGTAGCTTTTAGATTGGTGTGAACATAGCTAAGTGAATAACTGTGTAGTATGAGTAACATTTACCCATTTCTTGGAAGTTGTGGATATTACAATATCATCCTCTGCAATGTTGTGTTCTGGCGTGTTTGTTCTATCAATCTTGAAAATATCATACATGTACCTTCACATTATCTAATGGCTATATGTTTACCATATCACACTCATCTTCACTTTCACTATCCAAAGCTGCGATATTCTTTCTTTTTTGGGAGAAAGCCTGTCCACTTCTTCCCTCTGCCATATCTGAAGGTTCCTGTTAAAACAACAGCCTTGTATATGAGTGATGAACCAATTAAAAACACTATTACTTCGTGGCCAATATCATCGCAGCTTCCACCTGTTAATTACAACAACATGTAAAAGAGTTATCATACATTACTATGTTTTCTTACCATTATCCTGGGTTGCAAATGACTGGTTTTTAAGAAAGAGAAGAAGTGAAGAAAAAAACTTAGAGTACTATTTTATTATGATCACCAAACTTACTTGATTAAAGAAAGTAACAACTTTTAACTTTTCATTATGCCCCACTTCTGAGTCACTATCTATATCCACATACTCCTCCAAGGTTGCATTGTACTGCTGTAGAAATACACTACTGGTGCTGTCAAGATGAAATGTTCTACATACTATGATGATGTTGAAATTTGTAACCCTCTCTTGGATCTAGAGCAAAGAAGCATAAGCTAGGTAAATACAAAATCTTCCTGTTACTCAGTTACAAATCTTGTCATATGTGTTTCTAGCACTGTTTTACTACACACTGGGAAATATTTCACCTCGACACAGATCATCGCTCTAATCGATTCAATTATTAACAGTTCTAAAGTCTAGCATTTTGGAGAAATACGGCTGTGACAGAATATTAGAGGGTTTTATGAACGATGTAAAATTGTTAGAAACGATACGTTTTTATTGACTTCTTAACCACACATATTATATACACTATATATATGTATATCATTATAGGAAGGTGTGACATTTGACATTAGAGGATGCCAATATAAGTTTTATGGTACTTTAACCCTGGTTCCTGCTGACAATCTTGCAAGTCAATATTTGGGGGGTTACAAAGCTCTAAATGCAGCTTTGCGAAAGTGCCGGCATTGCTTAGCAATTAAAACAAGTATGGAATCACAGGTGAAAAAAAAAATTAATTTAAATTAGTCATCCTTGGAACTTTTCTTTTTTATTCTTGTATTTAGTTCAATGCAGAATCCTTTCTACCTAGAATCCTTTCTACCATGCTAGCCAGTGTTCATCTCTGGGTGGTCCACTGCATGAACATTATGCTACACATGCTAGCCAGTGTTCATCTCTGGGTGGTCCACTGCATGAACATTATGCTACATATGCTAGCCAGTGTTCATCTCTGGGTGGTCCACCGCCAGTGTTCATCCTGGTGGTCCACATGCATAACATTATGCTACACATGCTAGCCAGTGTTCATCTTGGGTGGTCCACTGGCAGAACATTATCTACACATGCTAGCCAGTGGTTCATCTCTGGTGGTCCACTGCATGAACATTATGCTACACATGCTAGCCAGTGTTCATCTCTGGGTGTCCACTGCAGTCCACATCCAGCAGTGATCATCTCTGGGTGGTCCACTGCATGAACATTATGCTACACATGCTAGCCAGTGTTCATCTCTGGGTGGTCCACTGCATGAACATTATGCTACACATGCCAGCCAGTGTTCATCTCTGGGTGGTCCACTGCATGAACATTATGCTACACATGCCAGCCAGTGTTCATCTCTGGGTGGTCCACTGCATGAACATTATGCTACACATGTTAGCCAGTGTTCATCTCTGTGTGGTCCACTGCATGAACATTATACTACACATGCTAGCCAGTGTTTATCGCTGGGTGATCCACTGCATGAACATGATGCTACACATGCCAGCCAGTGTTCATCTCTGGGTGATCCACTGCATGAACATTATGCTACACATGCTAGCCAGTGTTCATCTCTGGGTGATCCACTGCATGAACACTATGCTACATATGCTAGCCAGTATTCATCACTGGGTGGTCCACTCATGAACATTATGCTACACATGCTAGCCAGTGTTATCTCTGGGTGATCCACTGCATGAACATTATGCTACACATGCCATCCAGTATTCATCACTGGGTGGTCCACTGCATGACATTATGCTACATATGCTAGCCAGTATTCATCACTGGGTGGTCCACTCATGAACATTATGCTACACATGCTAGCCAGTGTTATCTCTGGGTGGTCCACTGCATGAACATTATGCTACACATGCCATCCAGTGTTCATCTCTGGGTGGTCCATTCATGAACATTATACTACACATGCTAGCCAGTGTTATCTCTGGGTGATCCACTGCATGAACATTATGCTACACATGCCAGCCAGTGTTCATCTCTGGGTGGTCCACTGCATGAACATTATACTACACATGCTAGCCAGTGTTCATCTCTGGGTGGTCCACTGCATGAACATTATGCTACACATGCTAGCCAGTGTTCATCTCTGGGTGGTCCACTGCATGAACATTATGCTACACATGCTAGCCAGTGTTCTTCTCTGGGTGGTCCACTGCATGAACATTATGCTACACATGCTAGCCAGTGTTCATCTCTGGGTGGTCCACTGCATGAACATTATGCTACACATGCTAGCCAGTGTTCATCTCTGGGTGGTCCACTGCATGAACATTATGCTACACATGCTAGCCAGTGTTCTTCTCTGGGTGGTCCACTGCATGAACATTATGCTACACATGCTAGCCAGTGTTCATCTCTGGGTGATCCACTGCATGAACATTATGCTACACATGCTAGCCAGTGTTCATCTCTGGGTGGTCCACTGCATGAACATTATGCTACACATGCTAGCCAGTGTTCATCTCTGGGTGGTCCACTGCATGAACATTATGCTACACATGCTAGCCAGTGTTCATCTCTGGGTGATCCACTGCATGAACATTATGCTACACATGCCAGCCAGTGTTCATCTCTGGGTAGTCCACTGCGTGAACATTATGCTACACATGCTAGCCAGTGTTCATCTCTGGGTGGTCCATTCATGAACATTATACTACATATGCTAGCCAGTGTTCATCTCTGGGTGGTCCACTGCATGAACATTATACTACACATGCTAGCCAGTGTTCATCTCTGGGTGGTCCACTGCATGAACATTATACTACATATGCTAGCCAGTGTTCATCTCTGGGTGGTCCATTCATGAACATTATGCTACACATGCCAGCCAGTGTGTTCATATGGAGTTTCATTCATGACATTATACTACACATGCTAGCCCAGTGTTCATATTGGGTTGTTCCACTGCATAACATTATGCTTAAACATGTAGCCAGTGTTTCATCACTGGGTGGTCCATTCATGAACCTTATGCTACACATGCTAGACAGTGTCATCTCTGGGTGTTCCATTCATAACATATGCTACACATTGCCAGCAGTGTTTCATCTCTGGGTGAGTCCATTCATGAACATTATACTACACATGCTAGCCAGTGTGTTCATCTCTGGTGGTCCACTGCTGAAAGTATGCTACACATGCTAGCCCAGTGTTCATCACTGGGTGGTCCTGCATGAACATTATGCACACATGACAGCCAGTGTTCATCTCGGGTGGTCAATCATGCACCATTATACTACACATGTGGTAGCCAGTGTCATCTCTGGGTGGTCACTGCATGAACATTATACTACACATGCTAGCCAGTGTTCATCACTGGGTGGTCCACTGCATGAAATTATGCTTACACATGCTGCCAGTGTTCATCTATGGGTGGTCCATTCATGAACATTATGATACACATTGCAGCCAGGTTCATCTCGGGTGGTACACTGCCCATGACATTAGGCAACCATGCCAGCCAGTGTCATCTCTGGGTGGTCCCAACTGAATGAAATTATGCTCAATGCTCGCCAGTGTTCACACTGGGGGGGCCACTGCATGAACATTATGCACACCATGCCAGCCAGTGTCATCTCTGGGTGGTCCATTCATGAACATTTTAACTCAAATGCAGCCAGTGTTCATATCTGGGTGGTCCACTGCATGACATTATACTACACATCACAGCCAGGTTCATCTCTGGGTGGGTCCACTGCATGAACATTATACTACACATGCTAGCACAGTGTTCATCTTGGGTGGTCCATGCATGAAACATTATACTCACATGCTAGCCAGTGTTTCATCTCTGGGTGGTCCACTGAATGAACATATGACACACATGTAGCCATGTCATTCTCGGGGTGGTCCACTGCATGAAAATTATACTACACATGCTAGCCAGTGTCATCTCTGGGTGGCCACTTGCATGCAAATTATGCTACACATCCAATCCAGTGTTCATCTATGGTGTCCACTGCCTGAACATTATGACTACAACTGGCTAGCCAGGTTCATCATGGTGGTCCACGCATGAACATTATGCTACACATGCCAGCCAGTGTTCATCTCGGGGTGGTCAACTGCATGAAACATTATGCTACACAGCTAGCCAGTGTTCACTCTGGGTGGTCAATGGAATAACATTATATACACATGCTAGCAAGTGTGTTCATCTCTGGGTGGTCCACTGCCATAAAATTATGCTACACATGTGCCAGTGGTCATCTCTGGGTGGTCCACTGCAGAAAACATATGCTACACTGCTGCCAGGTCATATCTGCGTGGTCCACCTGCTGAAACATGAGCTACCATGCCAGCCAGTGTTTCATAATCTGGGTGGTCCACTGCAATGAACATTATGCTTACACATGCCAGCCAGGTGATCTCTGGTGTCCATCATGACATATGCTACACAGCTAGCCAGTGTTCATCTCTGGGTGGTCCACTGCATGAATTATGCTACACATGCTAGCCAGTGTTCATCTCTGGGTGGTCCACTGCATGAACATTATGCTAGAACTGTAGCCAGTGGTCAGTCTCTGGGTGGTCCACTGATGAAACATATGCTTACCATTGCTAGCCAGTGTTCATCTCTGGGGTTGGCCACTGCATGAACATTATGCATACATGCTAGCCAGTGTTCATCTATGGGTGGTCCAATCTATGAAAAATTATACTACACATGTTGCTTAGACATGTGTTCATCTTCTGGGTGGTCCACTGCAGAACATTATGCTAAACATGAAGCCAGGTTATCTCTGGGTGGTCCACTAATGAACATTATGCTACACATGTAGCCAGTGTTCATCTCTGGGTGGCCACTGCATGAACATTATGCTACACATTGCCAGCCCGGGTTCATCTCTGGGTGCCACTGCATGAAAATTATACTACACATGCTAGCCAGTGTCCTCTTTGGGTGGTCCAATGCATGAACTATGCTACACATGCCAGACAAGGTCATCTCGGGTGGTCCACTGCATGAACATTATGCTACCATGCCAGCAGTGTCATCTCTGGGTGGTCCCACTGTGAACAGTATGGACACTGCCAGCCAGTGTTCTCTCTGGGTGGTCCACTGCATGAACATTAGGTACACATGCCAGCCAGGTTCCATCTCTGGGTGGCCACTCGCCATGAACATTTGCTACAATGCAGCCAGTGTTTTCATCTCTGGGTGGTCCACTGCATGAACAATGCTACACATGCCAGCCCAGTGTTCATTCTGGGTGGTCCACGGCATGAACATTTAGGCTACACATGCCTAGCCCGTGTTAATCTCTGGTGGTCCACTGCATTGAACATTATACTTACACATGCTAGCAGTGGTCATCTCGAGGTGGTCCACTGCTATGAACATTATTGCTACCACATGCCAAGACAGTGTTCATCCTGGGTGAGTCCACTGCATGAACATTATGCCCCACCCAGATGGCTAGCCAGTGTTCATCTCTGGGTGTCCAATGCCATGAAAATATGCTACACATGCTAGCCAGTGTTCATCACTGGGTGGTCCACGCATGAACATTAGCTACACATGCCAGCCAGTGTTCATCTCCTGGGTGGGGGTCCATTCATGACATTATATAAACCTCTAGCCAGTGTTTCATCTATGGGTGGTCCTGCATTTCTAACATTATGCTACCCCAAATGCAGCCAGTGTTCATCTTGGGTGGTCCACATGAAAATTATACTACACAGCTTAGGCCAGTGTTAATCTCTGTGTGGTCCCTGCATTAACATTATAACTACACATGCTAGCCAGTGTTCATCTCTGGGGTCCACTGCAGTGAACATTATGCTACATATGTAGCCAGTGTTCATCTCTGGGTGGGTCCATCATGACACATATACTACACAGGCTAGCCAGTGTTCAACTCTGGGTGGTCCACTGCAAGAAACAATATGGCTAAACATGCCAGCAGGGTTCATCTCTGGGTGGTCCAGCTCATGAACATTATACTACACCTGATAGCCAGTGTTCATTCGGGTGGTCACTTCATGAAACATTAGAACTACAAATTGATAGCCATGTTATATCTGGGTGGGTTCCACTGGCCATGCACATTATGCTACATATGCCAGCCAGTGTTCATCTCTGGGTGTGGTCCACTGCAGAACATTCTATATACACATTGGCTAGCCAGTGTCCTCTCTGGGGGGTCCACCCCCCCCCCCCCCCCCCCCTTTTTTTTTTACCTTTTTTTTCTTTTGTTTTTTTTTTTTTTTGTTTTTTTTTCCCCCCCCCACCCTGCATGAACAATTATACTCACACATGCCAGCAGTGTTCCTCTCTGGGTGGTCCACTGCATGAAAATCTATGCTACAAGCTGCCAGTGTTTCTCTATGGGTGGGCACTGCATGAACATATGACTACACATGCAAGCCAGGGTCATCTCTGGGTGGTCAACGGCATGAAAATTATGCACATATTGTATACTAGCCAGGGTGTTCATCTCTGGGGGGTCCACGGATATGAACAGTAGGCTACAATGCTAGCAGTGTTCATTCTATGGGTGGTCCATGCATGAAACAATTCTAACAATGCTAGCAGTGTTCATCTCTGGGTGGAGATCCAGTGAACAATGACATTATGCGACCAGCTAGCAGTGTTCATCTTCTGGGTGGGCACTGCATGAACATTATGCTAAATATGTAGCCGTGTCATCTATGGGTGGTCCCACTGCATGAACTTAATGCTACACATGAGCCAGTGTTAATCTCTGGGTGGTCACTGAATGAACATTATATACACATGCCAGCCAGTGTTCATCTCCGGGTGGTTCCACTGCATACCATTTATGCTACATATGCTAGCCAGTGTTCATTCTGGGTGGGGTGGTCACTGCTATGACATTCTGCTACATATGCTAGCCAGGTCATCTCTGGGGGTCCAATGCATTGAACATTATGCTCAATCGCTAGCCGTATTCATCTCTGGGTGGTCCACTGCATGAACATTATGGCTACAATGCTAGCCCGTGTTCATCTTGGGTGTCCACGCAGTGGTCATCTCTGGGTGGTCCACTGCATGAACATTGTGCTACACATGAGAGCAGTGTTATCTCTGGGTGGTCAACTGCATGAAATAGGCTACACATGCTAGCAGTGTTCAATTCTGGGTGGTCCATGCATGAAACCTTATGCTACACATGCTAGCCAGTGTTCATTCTGGGTGGCAACTGCATGAAAATTATGCTCACATGCAGCAGTGTTCATCTCTCGGGTGGTACACCTGCGATGAATATGCGACACATGCCAGCCAGTGTTCATCTCTGGGTGGTCCACTCATGAACTTAGGCTAAACATGCAAGACAGTGTTCTCTCTGGGTGGTACACTGCATGAACATTTGATACCACATCGCCAGCCAAGTGGGTCTATCTGGGTTGTCCACGTGCATGAAACATATTGATTACATATGCTAGCCAGTGTTCATTCTGGGTGTGGTCCACTGCATGAAATTATGTAACACATGCTAGCCAGTGTTCATCTCTGGGTGTGGTCCTAATGAAAACATTATGCTACACATGCTAGCCAGTGTTCATCTCTGGGTGGTCCACTGCATGAACATTATGCTACACATGCTAGCCAGTGTTCATCTCTGGGTGGTCCATTCATGAACATTATGCTACACATGCTAGCCAGTGTTCATCACTGGGTGGTCCACTGCATGAACATTATGCTACACATACTAGCCAGTGTTCATCTCTGGGTGGTCCACTCATGAACATTATACTACACATGCCAGCCAGTGTTCATCTCTGGGTGGTCCACTGCATGAACATTATGCTACACATGCTAGCCAGTGTTCATCTCTGGGTGGTCCACTCATGAACATTATACTACACATGCCAGCCAGTGTTCATCTCTGGGTGGTCCACTGCATGACATTATGCTACAACTTTCGGCATTCACCGAGATTCAGTTTTGAATACATCTATGTACTTTCATGTAACTGAAGGCCTCGTTCCAGATGTCATGCATGATGTCCTTGAAGGTTGTCTTCCATATGAGATGAAGGAGTTACTAAAACATCTCTTCCAGTCTGGTGTTTTTACCCTTGGTAATCTAAATGAAATAATTAATCACTTCCCTTATGTTGGTACAGATTCAAGAAACAAACCGGCAGCTATATCTGTAGCTACTATGTCTTCGTCTGATCATGCTCTCAAGCAAACTGGTAGGTGCATTATTATTGTATTACTACTATACTGAAGATTGCTGAATATGTTATTAGCTTCACAGATGTGGTGTCTTGGGCGTTTACTTCCCTTGATGATTGGTGATCAAGTTTCAGAAGATGATGAAAAATGGAAGAACATTTTGCTCCTCTTAGCATTACGGACTACTTACTTTACATTGAATTGTATTAGCCATTTGAGGGAACTGATTCAGGAGCATCATGAGACTTTCAAGGACCCTATACCCTTCATGTACCATTATTCCTAGAATGCACCACATGATTCACTATCCTGACTGCATAAAGAAGTACATCAAATACACATAATAGAAAAACTATGCTTACATATATTTTTGCAGATTTGACCACTTGTACGATTCTGGTGCATGAGATTTGAAGGAATACATTCATATTTTAAGAATCTAGCCCATCGAGTGAGGTGCTATAAAAATATTCCAAAGACTTTTGCTAATTGACATCAGCAAATGATATGCTACTCATTTAGCACAGTAACACAAACTGCCAGAGCTGTGGAAGAAAACACTATGGTTGGACCATGTAAGCACTTAATTAGAAGTTAAATGTTAAAAAAAATTATATTAACCATTTTTACTCTGTAAACAGCATCCCTGAACCTACTATCTGATGTGAACCACAAGGACAAATAGTTTCCGTGCTAACTGAACTCACAAATGATTCAACTTTGAAAAGGTAAGATTTGCTTTTTGCTGTGTACATTATCATTTATTTTGTCTTCATGTATAGTGTTAAATGGATAGAAATATCTGGAACTAGATACAGTCATGGCAGTGTTGTGGTGACCGGAACAGATTTAGTCCCAAACTTTGGCATCATTGAAGAGATTATGGTGGATGAGTTAATGTTCTTTTATTTTGTTCTAGAAGAGTTACAGACGCTTTGTTTTTCAAGTCATTATCATTCTTTTGAAGTGACATATCACACACCCGAAATGTATTTGATATGCAAGCCCTCGGACTTACTTGGCCATGCAGTATTAAGTTTATATCAACTTCATTGCTCTTGTTTTGTATGCTTACAGTATTATCTTGTTTAAAACATTTGAACCTTTATCTCATTTGTAATATTTGACTCATTTTTTTCTTAGAGTTTTTTCCCATGTTCACTATTTTTTAAATTAGCTGCATGCTTTCTCTACTTGCATATATAATATTACTCAGTTTCAATGCATATGAAATACTCCTTCAGTTGTTATAGCTGCAACTAGAAGACAGCTGCAACTGACTGTTCAGCTGCAAAATGGTTTTAATGAAGTTGTTTAGTTTAATTTTGTCATAATGCTTTTTTTGACATAAATAATAATGTAGAACAAGACCTTAGCCAGAGCGCCTTTGAATCATAGCAGAATCAATACTTAGGACTCTGGATGGCTTTGCTACATCCACAGCATCATCTCCTAATATCATAGTAGGCCTATAGTAGCTATAGCCAGTATTTTATCTTAGAAGACCAATTAGAACAAGCTACCCAGAGCAGGAACACAGTTTCAAGAATTTGCTACAGTGAAAGACATTGACTTCTGTATTTTAACAATTGTTACATCTCAATACATAATATAATCATCATAGGTGGCTAAGTGGGATTCATGAAAGATAAATTAAATTATTGCAACAACTGACTGATTGTTAATTCTAGTTATAAATAGCTAATAATACTTAATACGTTCAAATTCTTCAATGTCACACAATAAAATATGCTAAATAACTGATTCTGGACAGGTTCCCCTCCTTTAATAAGATCAGGCGAAGATGTCCAACAATAAAATTATGCTAATCAAATGCACAGGACCAAAACTTGAATTTCCTGTACTTTCAAAAGTGCAAGATTTGTTACTGAAATATTGCTCTGTATTTTCACTACTATAAATATCATGTTTCATTCAGAATTTATTACACATAAGGACATATGATACAGCCATCTGAATTCCCACTGAAAGACATGTGACCTGTCATGCAGTTATCTGGTAGTCCAGGAAATCTGACATAGCCAGCTGAATTTCCCACTGAAAGACATGTGCTGTCATACAGTTTTCTGGTAGTCCAGGAAATCTGACATAGCCAGCTGAATTTCCCACTGAAAGACATGTGACGTGTAACTGAATTTCTCACTGAAGGAATTACCAGCTACTATCCTACTGAGGACTAAATAATTATGGATGTGAAATGGGTTTATTTGTTCTATACACTTTTGATAAAAATAATTATTGAAGTTGAAACCATAATAATGAATTAATCAGTAAGTAATGAAAGTCTTTGTGGAGGACTGTGATTATGAAGTTGTACTGGCACAGCCAATGCTACAAGAATCATAAAAAATGTCATTAACATCAGCAGGAGAATATATTAAAATGGAAAGTTGCTGGGAAGAATCAGGCTATAGAAACCCTTTACCGAAACCCATATGTACTCCTTAATCTATGGTTAATGTGTAATGAAACTCTTTACCTGAAGTTCATCGGTTTGGTATAGGGTCGACACCAGCTTTGGGCATGTCACGCGAAATTTGGTCCCCTGCCAAATACGGTCCGGCCGGACTGAAATTGGCAGCCGAAATAAATCAAAATTTGAATTATAGAGGCTTGGCGGATTCCAATCCTGTGGTTGATATTGACACCGATAAGGACATACTTTTGTTATTCTTGTTTTTTTACTAAGTCTTATTGTTAAACATTTGAGATAACACAAATTAATTACAGTCAATTGATAGCTAAGTCTTCAAGGGGAAAAACTAAAACTAAGCATTCAAGATACTTTTTAGTACTGGAATCTCTCAACCAAACCACACTAATAGCATTATTGGATGATGACTAGATTATACCGGAATTAAAAGGGAAATGCTTCAGTTTGGATATACATGAAGGCATTTACAAGTTTCAAAGAATATTTACAATGGATAGCGATGTACTAGCTTTTTAGATAACTGGGTTCCAGAGTTTCTAACAGGAATGTTAAAAAAGGAGACTTCATAATGACTTTCATAGCTTTAGGTTCGTTACATTACTGATTTGGATGAGAAATCTGAATTCTAGCATCACGTCACAGTGATCCCACGTCTGGACATTTAGGCACGAAAAAGACTTTATCAAGAGTTAGTGAGCGGTTTATGTGGCAGGGAATGGTCAATGATGTTAATAAATTGGTAAGCAAATGAATAAACTCATACAGAAGTGAGTGTGGTCAACTGATGACAAAGAGTGTTGTTATTTTTTAATTGTGATATATCCAGGTTAGTAATTGTGATCTATGCCACTACTCCAGAGCTCCATCCAGTACCAGTTGTGTCACCATGGCATCACATTGGTATTGACTTCATTGGCCCCATCTCTCCTGCATCACATCAAGGAAACAGATACATCTTGACTATAACTGATTATTTCACAAATTTTGTTGAGGAAATTCCTATGAAACGTAAATATTTTGAAAATGTAGCTGCTGCATTGTTCAAGGTAGTCAAACATATAACTATACTGATATAACTCACCACCTCCAGTTAATCACACAATTGATTTTTTTCCTCCAGGGCTAGGTGGGACTAAATTTGGCAAAGCGGACCACATTTGGCAGCCATTATTTAGTCCGCCCGGACTGAATTCGGCAGCCAATTGTGGTCCCGGACAGTTTTTAGCAGCCAATTTCAGTTTGGTATAGGGTCGACACCAGCTCTGGGCACCTACGCTTATACCATAAGTGGTATAAATTTCGAACACCCTATACCAATAACTGTGAGGTGCTCAAATAATTCTGCGCTCATAATTTTTGGCGGTGAAAGATTTGGCCAGGATGCATGCGGTGTTGTTGTATCTGTGTCTTAAACGCTGAAACAACTGCTGAAATTCCGGGTGAGTGACAAAACAGAAGCAAGGAAACACAATATTGAAGTGGTAGCTAATACTATAACACTTGAGTTATGTGGCTATTGAGAGTTGCAGCATAGTTGCTGCTGGCAACTCCAAAATGGAAAGTGTTTATATTGAGATTTAATGGTAAGGGAGTGTGGTTAAATGCTGGGGTGGGGGAATGAAGAGCAAGGGCATCATTGGAGCCATATAGTTGGAAGGGTCCCTCCAGTCTTATAGTTAGGGTGTAGTTGAGCAACTTTTCATGTGTACATGCTGTTACTACAGTACCCTTTCGGATAACTGACTCTACTGTATATTAACCAACTGGTAATGTAGCATTTATTGGTGAATAGAATATATTTTTGAAGAGCAGAGCAGAAAAAATGTGCTCTTGGGAACAGAGTATTATACACTGGTGGATGGTGTTACCCGTGTTGTTGTTGTTTTTGTTTGTTTTCTTTTGGTTTTCACTACTTTATCAGGTATCATTTGCTGTTGTTGTTTTGCAACTGCTTTCTGTAAGTGTCGTATTCATTATAATTAAAGTGCCATAAACTTAATATTATACTTCCAATTAATGTGGCACTTAATTAGATAACTTTTGCTGTTTGTACTGGGCTTTATTTTATTAGCATTATTTCTAATTGAAATATAAGGGTTTCACTCTACAAATCTATTTTTACTGTTCTGTCAGGAATCAACTGCCGAAACACAAGAGAACATGAAAATTTCTGCATCTAAGTGTGGATAATACTTCCAGTCCAAGTGGCGCTTTAATTACAGTGAATACCGTATGTCATGCAATGTGTGTGTGACTATTCCTTAGTCCTCTGCCAGTATCTTCACTTACTGGGAATAGAGAGAGCATGAGTACTACACTTGAACCTCTATTATCTGGACGGTCTTGGACCAAGAGGTGTCCATAACTATGAAATGTCAGTAACTTAGAAACAAGCCTTTTTGATTGGGATCAATAGTAAACTGATGTCCCTTTACCACAAATATTGCATGTTGTCAATACACATTAGTAGTGGCTGTGTGTGCGTCCGGTAGGCAGAGGTGTGTCCATAAGTTACTAACTTACAGCGGTGTCCATAACTTAGAAGAACAGATAACAGAGGTTGAGTGTATTATTAATGAGTGATGGGGGCAGATTTTTTGTAATGATCAGTACCATCTTGATAGCTGTTTCTGAAGTTTGATGGGATGGAGAAACATTCTAAACAGATAATTAGACTCACTGGGGTTGGTTTTACTGCCATAAAATGTTAGTAAGCATCATTCCAGCTTCTTTTTTTCTTTTTTTCTTTTTTTTTTTTAATAAATAGTGTGTCGAAGTAAGTGTGTTAGAAGTGTAGCCAACTGTACACTGCTAGAGGATGCTATACAGTATGATCTGTTGTTTGGTCAAGTAGTGGATTGTTTGCTTATGCTTTAGTTAATTCAGCGAGCGAGCGAAGCGAGCGAAGCTGACTATCAGTCGTGTTCAATTGAGATTTCAGATATATATATATATATATATATGTAGGTATGTATGCGTACGTCAAAAAATTTCGCCCGCGCTTCTAATTACGTAAGTTAGGTAAAGCGTTTACAGTTCCGGTATTTTTCAATTAACGAGCACGGAGAATCAACTTTGTTTCAACCAAAAAGTTTATAGCTACTCTCTTCTTGGCGAAAGACTGAATGGCAAATTGTCAAGCTGCGCTTCTTTGCCACTGCGTTTGAAGTTTATTCAGGTAATTCTGTTATTGTTAACTCTTCATGCCTAATCATTGCTATTATTTAGCGATTTCCTTCACAAATCATCTTTACCTATACTCATATATTTACTCGCTCGCCATGCATTTGCGCTATTCGAGCGCACCACTAGTTAAAGTATGCAATACAGAAGGTAAGTATCGTTTGGTTGCCACAATGCATACCAAATATATTTGATGTGCATGTAATAGAACTTCACCATTGAACTGGGCATGCACTCCAATAGTGCAGTGTGGTGAGAGAGCTATTGCCAAGTTGAAAGTTTGTGAAGAAACATACCCCCTCGCCACCACCCTGACTTCTCTACACACATACCTGACATATTTACACACCCCACTTATATACATACACCACTTGGATAATCGCACGCATACAAACACACACATACCACACATAGCCACCACACACACACACACACCACATACACAATTCATAATAGTTAGGAAGCATTTAATATTTTTAAGCTGTTGCAGTGTGCTATAGGTGTTGTGTGTGTGTGTGTGTGTGCGTTGTATAATGATGAGAATATTTTTCATTTACCAAATTAAGCTGTCCTGAACCAGTAACATGTACTTTACCTAATGAAGCCAACACTAGGTTATAGTTGGTCAGTACGCCAAACTGCCTTTGCTTAGCTAGGTTACTTCACTGTGCTTTATATTTACAATGTCCATGTATACAGGTACATGTACCAATACCTATCAATGTCCATGTATACAGGTACATGTACCGATACCTACCAATGTCCATGTATACAGGTACATGTACCAATACCTATCAATGTCCATGTATACAGGTACATGTACCGATACCTACCAATGTCCATGTATACAGGTACATGTACCAATACCTATCAATGTCCATGTATACAGGTACATGTACCAATACCTATCAATGTCCATGTATACAGGTACATGTACCAATACCTATCAATGTCCATGTATACAGGTACATGTACCATACCTATCAATGCCATGTATACAGGTACATGTACCAATACCTATCAATGTCCATGTATACAGGTACATGTACCAATACCTATCAATGTCCATGTATCCAGTACATGTACCAATACCTACCAATGTCCATGTATACAGGTACATGTACCAATACCTATCAATGTCCCATGTATATCATGTCCATTTATACAGGTACATGTACCAATACCTATCAATGTCCATGTATACAGGTACATGTACCAATACTATCAATGTCCATGTATACAGGTACATGTACCAATACCTATCAATGTCCATGTATACAGGTACATGTACCAATACCTATCAATGTCCATGTATACAGGTACATGTACCAATACCTATCAATGTCCATGTATACAGGTACATGTACCAATACCTATCAATGTCTTGTATCGGGTACATGTACCAATACCTATCAATGTCCATGTATACAGGTACATGTACCAATACCGATCAATGTCCATGTATACAGGTACATGTACCGATACCTACCAATGTCCATGTATACAGGTACATGTACCAATACCTATCAATGTCCATGTATACAGGTACATGTACCAATACCTATCAATGTCCATGTATACAGGTACATGTACCGATACCTACCAATGTCCATGTATACAGGTACATGTACCAATACCTATCAATGTCCATGTATACAGGTACATGTACCGATACCTACCAATGTCCATGTATACAGGTACATGTACCAATACCTATCAATGTCCATGTATACAGGTACATGTACCGATACCTACCAATGTCCATGTATACCAAGGCCGTAGCAAGCACCTAAAAAGTGGTCAGACCAGGAAGTGGGTGTGGTTTTGCAAAATAGGTGTGGTTTCCATTGGAAGTAGGTGTGGTATATAAAATGTGTACACACAATGACATAAATTTGGCGAAATTATAAACAGTTTCATTTTAATTATCAAATATAATGAATTAAATTATATAGGTGATACGAATGAATATTTGAAAGTTTGAATGATTTAGAAATACTTAGCAAAAATGCTGGATCGATGTTGTGACTCTCCAATAAACTGATTTACTATTAATTTAAGATCCAATTTATCTGTTCTTTCTTTGTGTATATGTAACAGCATTAAATAGTTCAGACGATCCTGATTCATTGTAGCTCTGAGGTATGTCTTCACATGCCGAAGTGCACTAAAGGATCTCTCCGACGAGGCATTTGTGGCTGGCATAACTAGCATTAACTGCAAAAGCCGCTTTGCTTCAGATAATAGGGACAGTTGAGCAGAAGACAATGACAGAAAATACTGCTTCACATCAAATATGGACTGAAAGCTAGAAGATGAATTATGTTTACAATGTGCTTTTAAAACTTCCAGTTGTGTTTGCAGTAATTGTTTATTGAAATCATCTCTATAAAAGTCACAGACAACATCCAAATCAGGTGTGAAATCTTCTTGGTTACAAGCTTTACTCAGAACTGATTCAATAGATTTATAGATTTCATAACCCGGCTGAGAAAATCGATCAGTGATGCAGGAAATTATCAAGTCCAAAGCTTCGAAGTATATTTGTCTGAAATAAGACTTAGGATTGTCATGAAACTCAGCCTGTGACAGACCATCATCATACCTTGCAGGAGGTTTTCTTTTTCGTGGAAGCTGAGGATCGTTAACACCCAATTTAGTAGCTTTATCATTTACCTTTGCCCAAAACAAATCAAAAGAAGCATCATTTCGTAAAGAACTAAGCGTATCAACTGTCATACCTGCTATTGTCTGCCCTTCTGCAGCTGATAGACTTTTGCTTTGCAGAGTCCTGCTCAGGTTGTCAGCATGTTTAAGAAGCATTTCCCCCAATAAGTTTCCAAATACATAATTAAATGATTTCATCTGTACAGCAACTCCTCTGATCCTGGCCTTTGTTTCAGAATCTTTAACTATTTCTGCAGCTTCTTCCCATGTCTGCATTAATACTTCATAATTCTTCACCACACTTCCAAGTGACTCAGCTCTCACTGTCCACCGAGTAGGACACAAAACTCGAATTCCCGGACTATCAGAACTGGAACTCATGTTTTCCTTCACTTGATAAAATATTTGTTGCCTTCGAGGAGAATACTTAATCAGCTTAGTAACTTCGTAAGTAACTTCCAGGGCATCTTTTAATAGCTTAATCTTTTTTATGGTGTCACAGGCTGCTAAATTCAGAGCATGACCATAGCAGTGTGTGAACACTGCTCTAGATTCTAAATCACTTATTCTTTTGGCTACTCCACTCTTGCTTCCACTCATAGAACTTGCTCCATCATAGCACTGTCCGCGAAGTTTTCCAAGGCTCAAGTTCATTCTTGCAAAGACATCCTGAATAACTGAGCTCAAAGTTGCAGCATCAATAGAAGGAACATGATACAAACCTATGAATTCTTCTTGGACCTCAAAATCATCACTTACACTTCGAAAAAACAATGTAACTTGTTCAGTGTTTGAGGAATCTGTGGTTTCATCTGCCATAATAGCAAGAAAAGGGGAACACTGTAGTTCTGAAGTAATATTTCTTAATATTTGAAGGCCCATTAGCTTAATAATTTCATTCTGGATGTCAGGACTAGTGTAAACATTCTCCTTTCTACGTAGCCAATCTTTTAGGTTAGTATCCTCTTCAGCTTTCATGCGCAGTAGCTGCTGTAAATTCCCATTAGTTTCATCCTTGTCTCCACGAATTGAGAGTCCTTGACGGCACAAATATCTAATACAAGAGATAATATGGTATAGTGCTTGCTGATTCTTCACTTTCTGGCTTCCAAATTGCTTAGACAGCATCACACTGACATCCTTAGTTGTAGATGGAATTGTAACCATAGTTTCTACTGCCTCTTTGTGGGAAGCACTCTTTTCATGATTCTTAAAAGCAGTTCTTGCCTCCTTCCAATTTGAAAATCCACGTGTCACCTAATGAAGAAAGGAATCAAATTTAACAATAGCTATATTTAATAAATAGCTTAAGTGTATTTTCCAATTAAACTGGCTATTAAAAATAATTCTCCAATGTAGTTATAAAACACTAGTTAATTACTTAAATGGACATAATGAATTCATGCATGAAATAATGATCAAGTTTGCGATTACTGCAGCTATAAAGAGAAACATTCACATATTGCTAAGTATTGTCGATGCATAATGCCAGTGTCATAATATCGCAAATTATGAGATCCAAATTAGCTAGGACTTTGGCATCTACATTCTTTTAATACATTAAATTTGCATCATACTAAAGATATCTCAAACAATTAGTGAGCTGGCTAGTTTAGCTAGCCATTCCTTTCATTGTAGAAATCTGAACTTACAAAAGCTGAATCAGCTGAGTTAGTCCGCATACGCTTTAGTTTGAACCCCATCACACAGGTATGGCAGAATACTTGATCTGAAGATTCTTCATAATGAAGAAAAGGCCATTGAGAATACCAACTCGCCTGAAATTTCCGCTCCACTACCGTTTTCTTCCCGAACATTCTCTTGGGATAGTCCAAGTTCAGAGGCTGATGAGGTTTATCAGGAAAATCTGTAAACCTGCTCGATACATCCTCTGAAAGAGATGAAGATGAAGCCATAACTACCTTGCACAGGACCTGAAAATTACAGCTGCATTCCCCTAGATTACCATGCGCAAAAAATATGACACACCCTTCTTCAGCTCAAAAGTGGTCCGACCAAGGTCGGAGTAGTCGGACCGCTTGCTACGGCCTTGTATACAGGTACATGTACCAATACCTATCAATGTCCATGTATACAGGTACATGTACCGATACCTACCAATGTCCATGTATACAGGTACATGTACCAATACCTATCAATGTCCATGTATACAGGTACATGTACCAATACCTAACAATGTCCATGTATACAGGTACATGTACCGATACCTACCAATGTCCATGTATACAGGTACATGTACCAATACCTATCAATGTCCATGTATACAGGTACATGTACCAATACCTATCAATGTCCATGTATACAGGTACATGTACCAGTGTACCAATACCTATCAATGTCCATGTATACAGGTACATGTACCAATACCTATCAATGTCCATGTATACAGGTACATGTACCGATACCTACCAATGTCCATGTATACAGGTACATGTACCAATACCTATCAATGTCCATGTATACAGGTACATGTACCGATACCTACCAATGTCCATGTATACAGGTACATGTACCAATACCTATCAATGTCCATGTATACAGGTACATGTACCGATACCTACCAATGTCCATGTATACAGGTACATGTACCAATACCTATCAATGTCATTGTTACATGTAATACGTTTCTAGCACACACACTCAACAGACTGAGGAGTAAATTATTGCATTGAAGCTAATTACATTAGCTCTTTCACTGCAGATGGAAATGGAGAAGTTATCCAGGCAAAGTGGATGTCACTGGATAATCATATCCACAACAAACACCAACGGCATGGTAAGAACTTTCCTAAATGTTCCCATGGGAGATTATGTAGGAGGAGAAAAAAGAAGTGGTTTAAACGATGTAAGTATAATGAATGTGGTATATATCATGAATACTGAATATTTATAACCCTCATAGATACTAAGGCCAGTGAGAAGTTAAGTGCAATTATTCTGAACAAGCACTTTTGCACTGATATGAAAAAAATCTCACCAGTTCACCAAACTTTGAAGTGTGAAGCCTTTCATAGCTTATTAATTACCTTTGCTCCGAAGTCCATGGCATTTAGTTACTACGGAATGCTTTCCAGGTCAGTATAACCTGCACTATAGACAATACTTGTTTGGTTGTTAGTTTTATGAAGATATGCAATCCTGAATTATGACATTACCAGGCTAAAGTTGGCAGTCCTACATTACAACGAAAACAGCCGCAGAGGACAGGCAAAAACTAAGCAAGGGGAGAAAAGATATTCTGTTTTGTATCCCAAGTACAAATCTGGTGGACACATTGTCAGAAAAATCGTGGAAAAATCTACTTACGGTAAATAAATTATATATATCACCAATTTCTGCTCTTATATACCCAATGGCTTAAATATTTATAGGGTATGTGCAAGACCTCTTTTGTGCACTATGGGATGTTATGCTGAAAGAATGTGAAGTACCAGTTATGATGTTACCACCACCTGCACTCTGTGATAGTTTGGAAAAACCAGAAAAACAGAAGGCAATTGCTGAACATCAGACCAGATTTTCAAAATAATTGTGTGTGTGTGTGTGTAATTGGTTATATTGTTGGATGAAATCCTGTGTAATTATCAGATGGAAATGTCTCTCTTATTTTCTTGACAGCACAAGCAGGTAATACAACCCTGACATTACGGCCAAGCCATCCCCAGCACCATCGAGTCAGTTGCCTGTATGCAATATATCTGTATTTCCTTAAAAAATAATAAAACAGAGTAGTGAAAAAATGTTATTATGTTATTATTATTATTACTACTATTATTTTTATTATTATCATTATCATTATTATTATTACTATTATTATTACATATTATATGCATACTCGTGTATTGATGCTGGGAGAGCGTCCATTCCATGTTCCTGTCGATATTGATAGTATGCTGCTTGCAGTACCCATACGTTCAGACACACGCCCTCAAATCCTGGATGTCTGGTTATGCAACTTGCAGGTTCATTCTCAGTCTCTCCCATTTTTGCTACCACTTTGTTGATTTCTTTGCAGCAAACACACTCTAAGCTGGTTGGCATTATCTGGCAGCATTCACAATCACACCTATATATTGACGAATACACACGATTTTACACACACACTGAACTTGGTAGCTATCACTATCTTACCAAGACTAGTCTAAAAGCCTGTCTGGATCATCCTCTTCAGCAGAACTGCTGCTGTCTGAAGAATTTGAAGCACTTGGTTCAAATCTGTAAGGTTCAATGGAAGATCCAGAAGAGCTATCACTAGTGTCTCCAGAATCAGTAGTTGAAATGATACCATCACTCCCACTGTATGAGGAAGCATCACTTCTGCTGTTATCACTGCCTGAGGTATAGGTTGCCATCCTATCTGGCTCAAAACCGCGAAGTTTACACAAGCACCCTGAAGTTTACACAAGCACACTGTTCTGCACGGTACTCAACTTGTGACGTAATCAACCAATTGGCCTACTTAATTAGCGTGGGAGTAGGGTGCATTTTTAAAGGCCCATAACTCAGGAACTACTTGACCAAACACTGTCAAATTTTTGGAGTGATACTGTGTTATTATCTACTGAATGACTCAAATAAATAATAGTGGTGGCAGTTACCCTTTAAGAAATGAAGAAATCCTTTGACTCGTCACGGCAGGTCCAGCACAGCGAGCCGAGGTTACCGGCGGTTAAAGGGGTGGGCGGCAAAATGGGCGCAGACCGAACTGCGCAAGCAAGAGGAATGCGTATAAGGTGACAAGGCTCGTGTAGTGAGCTACAGTTAGAAAATAATAAAAATGGAGAAAGGCGGAAATGAGAAAGCACCCAGAACTCTGGGTAAGAGTGCCGCTGGGCGCGGTGACACTGAATCCGAACCTCCGGGGCCTAAGAGGAGGAAAGAGAGGATAGGGAAGGCGGCGGAGCGGTCCGATGGAGATAGTGAGGACGAACGCACGCCAAGTCTCTATACGACGTTGTCGACCATGAATGATACCCTAGTTGCTCTGAGTAAGAAAGTAGAGCGCCTGGAGAAGGCCGAGAAAATGACTACCGAGAGTGGTGGAGCAGAGCAGGGTATGTGTTTAAGACATGAGAATAATGGGGTGAGAGTATAGAGTGGTGTAGTGTGAGCGCTATGGACTCAGTCAGGGACGTAGGGGTATGGAGGACTGGTTTGCAGCAACAAATGTTCCTGACGCTCACCTCCGTGCTAGTAATAGTGTGTGACATCCCGAGCTCAATGGACTGTTGTAATTGCGTCCAGTGGGCGAGTGAAGTTAGGTGTAGCATGCACAAGAGAGCCTGGGACCGGACCTGGGTGGTCCGGTTGGGAAAAAGGCTCTGGGGGCATAGGAAAGTGAGGCCTCGAGTGGGGTGGAGATGTTATCCCACCAGAAATGGGAGGCCAGGTTAAGGGGGGGTAGTCAGGTAAGGTAGAAGGGGTAGGTCAGATAGCTCGGGTAATTAAGCTAGTGTAAAGGGGAGGGGGGAACACAGCAGGGGGTAGCTACTGGATAGGTAACGTGCCGCAGTTAGGACGTGAGGGACAGCTGGTGGCTCGGGAGTGAGCGTGGACAGGCCATGCCAGAGAGCTTGTGTCCGAAAAAGGGGTGGTGGGCTCACGACGGCCATAGGGGGGTGGGTACCGAAGTGACGGGTGGATAGGAGCTGAGTTTTGCTCTGAGCCCGCAAGGTACCTGGGAGATAGAGATTGTCGTGTGGTCACCAATAAGAGTGTTAGTCAGGAACTTGAGGGCAGACTGTGTGGAGTGGAAAGTAGTACACTCAGAGATGGCAGTTCTGTAGGGTTCCCAAGTATGAGTGCTGAGACGTGAGCAGACTGTTGGGAGCGCAAAGTAGTATGCACCGGGATAACAGTTCTGTGGGTTCTCGAAGATAAGTATCAAGGGACATGGACAGACTGCGAAGAGCGGAACGTAGTACGCTCAAGTGTGGCAGTTCTGTGGGGTCCTATTGGTTAGGGTTCAGTGAGAGACGTGGGCAGGCTGCTAGGAGCCGAACGTAGTAGGCTCTGGTGTCACAGTTCCGTGGGGTCTCATACTGAGTTATAGATCAAGGGGGCAGGCTGTGGTTGTGCAGATTGTAGTATGCTCTGGAGTGGCAGTCCTGTGGGGTACCCTGAGTTAAGAGTTGTACAGAGACAAATAATCCGACTGCAGGGTGCTGTACATTGTACGCTCCGGGAGGACAGTGTGGTGAGGTCACTGTGTATAAAGTGTGCAGAGACAAATAATCCGACTGCAGGGAGCTGTACATTGTACGCTCGGGGTTGGCAGTGCGGTGAGGTCACTGTGGATAAAGTGAGCAGAGACAAATAATCCGACTGCAGGGAGTTGTACGTTGTACGCTCTGGGGTGGCAGTGCGGTGAGGTCACGGTGTAAAAGGTGAGCAGAGACAAATAATCCGACTGCAGGGAGCTGTACGTCGTACGCTCTGGGGTGGCAGTGTGGTGAGGTCTCTATGTGATTAAGTGTGACGGGTCTACAGGGCTGCAAAGAGTGTTTGGAGACTCTTGTTGTATCAGCTCTGGGGAAGTCACGTGGCGTTGCCAGGGCATGGCCCTGGGGTAGATAGATCAAGGCATGGGTGGTTCATGTCTGTTCTGTCGATGTATATAGATGAAGTGGCGAAGCTGGCAGAGAAAGCCAGGAGCAAAGGAGCCACCAATGCGCCAGGAGGCGCGAAAGAGGGAGCCGGGGAGCTGTTCCAAAAGTTCATGGACAGCGTGAGGGGCTCTGATGTGGATAGTAAAGAGGAGAAGAAGGCACCAAAGGTAGTGCATCTTCTAAAGAATCAGCCGCCGTTGGCGAGCAAGGTGGTAGAGTCGATTCAGGCTGGTGCCTTCGTCGACTTTGCCTGGTTTCCCGTCTTCATGGACGGGCCAGGCGATGGCACTGATTGGCGCTGCTCTCTGGGTGAGAGTGGCGAAGGCCCAGGGGGAGGACAGTCTGGCAGAAAAAGACATGTAAAGGAGGTGCCAGACTTGTCCGGGTGGAGTACCTGTTTCTCCCTGTTTCAAGTTGCCTGGGCCAAAGAGAAGCCCGAGATGTGGGTGCCGTTAACGGCATACCGGGAAGTGATTTTCAAACTGGCCAAGAGACACCAATGGGGCCAGGTGGCCCGCTACGACAGGCGGTTCCGCCGGGAGGCAGCGGGGAAGGAAGATGTCAAGTGGGATGAAGAGAACTTGTCTCTCCTCCTGGATATTGTGCATGCTACCCCTCCGATGGATGGAAAGCAGGGGGCGGGGTCAAGTGTGACACCCGCGAGAAGGGCGGAGCAGAGGAAAAAGAATGCCTGCTTCAAGTTCAACAAGGGTGAAGGCAAGTGCGTATTCGGCACGCACTGCAGGTATGCCCATGTCTGCTCAGCTTGTGGAGGGGAGCATGCACTCGCCCAATGTACCAAACACTCGGACAAATCTTGAGTCATTGTCTTCACGAGTGCTGCTGTCAGTCATTATTTCTCCATTGTATTATTTCCAACAAAGTTATTTGTCATGGGCGGGGAGGGGGGGTAGCAGGGTGGAGTGTGGTAGGTCAGGCAGTTAGAAGTGAGTCTGCGTGCTGGGCGTGGTTGCATGTAAGGGAGGGATGCGTAGCTGGGGTTCTTTGGTAGTAGTCGTGGGTAGAACGGGCAGAGTAGCTAGCTGGGGGGGGGGGTAGCTGGGCTGCACACACGTAGTAGGTGGTGGTTCGGACCTGGGAAGGCAAGAGCTCATGGAAAAAATTGTTGTGCTCTGAAGGGTACCGTTTCACGCAACAGTTGCTGGAGCTGGACAGGGTGTCTGAGGGCTCCAGGAGCAAAGTGCTGCTGGGTGCAGCGAAAGTTGTGACCCCGTTGATATGGCAACGATGGGAGTATGACCTGAGAGAGCACCCGGATAGAGATTGGGTGAATTACATGGTCAGAGGAATTAGAGATGGTTTCCGCCTGGGTTGTGATCAAAGCAGCGTGACTTTGCTGGAAAAGGGCGGTACCATGTATGAGGCCTCCCAACACAGGGAGGTGATATGTAAGTACCTGGACGAGGAGGTACAGAAGGAGAGAGTTTGGAGGGTGGAAGAGGAGCCTGAGTGCATCCAGTGTTCCCCCTTCGGTGTGATCCCCAAGAGGGGGAAGCCGGGCAGATGGAGACTGATAGTCAACTTATCTGCTCCGGAGGGCCACAGCACAAATGACGGCATAGACAGTGAGCTGTCCAGCGTGGCATATACGTCGGTGGATGACGTGATTAGAAGGGTACTTGAGGTAGGCAGCGGGGCCTTGATTGCCAAGGCAGACGTTACGGCTGCCTACAGGAATGTACCAGTACATCCCAGGGACAGATGGCTCCTGGGAATGAAGTGGGAGGGAGTGACGTACGTTGACGGCACTCTACCATTTGGTTTGAGATCGGCCCCACTGCTGTTCACGGCAGTGGGGGATGCAATGGAGTGGATTGCCACCCGGAAGGCTGCCAGCTGGTTGAGGCACTACATTGATGATTTTGTTGCTGTGGGCAGTAAAGGCACCAATGAGTGTGCGGAGGCCATGACAGCGTTCAAAGAGACGTGCCAGTGGCTGGGTATGCCTCTGGACGAGTCGAAAGAAGAGGGCCCCAGCGAAGTGCTGACCTTCCTGGGGCTAGTAATTGACACAGTCAAAATGGAAGTGAGATTGCCTCAGGAGAAGCTGAGTGAGCTGAGAGGGCTCCTCAGAAAGTGGAGAGGCATGAAAAGTTGCAGGCGGAGGGACCTAGAGTCGTTGGTGGGGTCCCTCAACCATGCCTGCAGGGCCATACGGCCGGGAAGAGCCTTCAAGAGAAGGCTGCAAGATTTAATGACCACAGTGAAGAGAGATGGTCGGAGAGTAAGATTGAATGTCGAAGCGAGAGCCGACATAGAGTGGTGGCACCAGGTGGGTCTGGACTGGAATGGTACTGCTCTTATGAGAGCGGTAGTGCCGGACGAGGTGCCCAGTGAGATCATGTTTTCAGACACATCTGGAAGTTGGGGATGCGGAGCAACCTGGCAGGGGCGGTGGTTCCAGATAAAATGGAGTGACGCCACGCAAGCCAGTAAGTGGAGCATAATGCCCAAGGAGTTGCTGCCGATTGTAGTGGCAGCCGTGATATGGGGCAAGCTGTGGAACGGGTCTGTATTGGCCATGTGTGACAACATGGCCGTAGTGGCGTCCATTGCATCAGGTGCTTGCAAGGAAAAGAAGGCAATGCACCTGTTGAGGTGCTTGGCATTTGTGGAGGCCAAGGTGCCTGTGAGAGTGGTAGCCAAGCACATTAAAGGGACGGAAAACATAGTGGCTGATGCCTTATCCAGAGACCGTATTGACGTTGCCCGTTCCTCCATGCAGGGGGTGATGAGGGAAGAAGCAGATGTGCTCCCGGAGGGACTGCTGGAGATGCTAACGTCGGAAAGTCCATCTTGGCCAGAGCTGGAGTGGCGGAGACTGTCGGGGCTTTGCTCGACGAGTCTGTAGCCGAGTCCACGCGGAGGAGATACTCCTCTGCGTGGACGAAGTACAAGGCATGGTGTGACAGTCTGGGAGAGTCACCCTTGCCGATAGTGGAAGATGTGGCGATGGCCTATGTGATCTCCCTGGTCAGAGAAGGCCTGCAAGTCAAGACGGCGAAACACCATCTGGCAGGCATTAGAATGGCCCACATAAAGGCTGGCATATCTGCCCCGGAGTGGAGCAGCATGTCTAGGCTGGCTCAGCTCCGCAAAGGACTGGCCAGGGTGGAAGCCGTGGGCGATAAAGACAAGCTAGTGAGAGAGCCTGTGCAGTGGAAGCACATGTTGGCTATGAAAGCAGCCTGGGCCTCCCGTGGTAAGAGGGGCACCATGTTATGGGCTGTGGCTTGCACCTGCTTGTTTGGTTGTCTAAGAGCAGGAGAGGCATTGGCTCCTGAGAGGGGCGAGTTCGATCCCGAAGCTCACTTGGGTTGGGAAGACGTGCAGCTGGACGAGGCGGCCAGTCCCAAGTGGATAAGACTGAAAATTAAAGAGTCCAAGACGGACCGGTTAAGAAAGGGGGCGTTTGTAACGCTACCGAGAACGGACGCAGAGTTATGTCCAGTGTTGGCCGTGCTAAAGTTCATGGCAGACAGAGGTGAAGGCCCAGGTCCGTTCTTCAGCGAACGGGGTGGCAAGGGTCTGACGAGACGGGACTTCGTGAACGAAGTCAGGAGAGCCCTGGCACAGAGTGGCATGCCAGATGCTGGGATTTCGGGTCACAGTTTCCGTATTGGAGCTGCCACGGCTGCAGCAGAGAGTGGGGCATCCGAGGAGGAGGTGAAGGCCCTCGGTCGCTGGAAAAGCAGAGAGTATAAAGGCTACGTGAGGAGAACGGAAGGCGATCAGGCCTGTGCAGCCAAGAAATGGGCCAAGAAGCTCAAGGAGGAATGTTCCTGATCGCAGGGTCTCCTCATAATAGTCACATTGTACGCATATCTCACTGTGTGAGCCTTGATGTATCATGATTGTATGAATTGTTTGGATATCATGTATGGGTAGTGGCTCGGGGACTGCAGTGGGAGGGCGATGTGCTTAGGCTAAGGGAATAAGGTTACCTAGCCATGGGTATGAGTGTAGTGTGTGCGTCGGAGCAGTCGGGGCTCTCCGAGGGGCTGTTGTTGGGGCGGTTTGTGGGGAGGAGCAGCTGCTGCAACGAATGTAAAGGTAAAGCGCAGCTGCCCTAGGGCGAGCCTCAGGCGCATGCGCCGAGGGCTCGCCGGGTTCCCAACACTGACTCCTCGGAGGCGTGGCTGCCGATGAAGGTGGCTGCCACGCATGTGCGACTGCGAACCTCCGGCACACTCTACGAATGGTATTGTGAGCCAAAGGTAAAAATACAAGTATATTATGGTGTAGGAAATAAGCACCATCCCCTCAGCAGGTAACGGCAGGTCCAGCACAGCGAGCCGAGGTTACCGGCGGTTAAAGGGGTGGGCGGCAAAATGGGCGCAGACCGAACTGCGCAAGCAAGAGGAATGCGTATAAGGTGACAAGGCTCGTGTAGTGAGCTACAGTTAGAAAATAATAAAAATGGAGAAAGGCGGAAATGAGAAAGCACCCAGAACTCTGGGTAAGAGTGCCGCTGGGCGCGGTGACACTGAATCCCCCACCCACCACGGCCCAACAATTCAGGGTTCAGCAGGGTGCACATACACTAGGGGGATTTGGTTTACTCCGGGATTCCTGGTTGGATAAGGGAATCTCGTGACCGGTTTTCAGTCGTGCAAGGGTTGGGGAGGAGCAGCTGCTGCAACGAATGTAAAGGTAAAGCGCAGCTGCCCAAGGGCGAGCCTCAGGCGCATGCGCTGAGGGCTCGCCGGGTTCCCAACACTGACTCCTCGGAGGCGTGGCTGCCGATGAAGGTGACTGCCACGCATGTGCGACTGCGAACCTCCGGCACACTCTACGAATGGTATTGTGAGCCAAAGGTAAAAATACAAGTATATTATGGTGTAGGAAATAAGCACCATCCCCTCAGCAGGTAACTTCTGATACTACTACTGCAGATAACTAAGACAGCCACTAATGAATTAACTACTCCATGAGTATTTCTTGTCTTCTGAAAAATATATTCATTGCATTTCTCAATCTGTCACCACACACACATGGTGGCCTCTCTCTAATTAGTACCGCACCCCACTCGTTTTATTCCGTGTAATCATTTACCAGTATTAAATAGCTGAAAATAGTTGTGACAAAATCATAAATAAGTACACTCCTATCTAATGAATTAATCCATAATACATTTTATAGGACGCATGAGTGTCATCCTCATATGATGACGACTTTACTAAGTGCTGTAACTGTTCGGGAGTAAACTAACAAGTTACTAGTAATAACTCCGAAAGTGTAGGTTTACTTTTATTGTAATATAGAATACAATTGTAGAGCAAAGATTATGAGATATAAGAAGAAGTGAGAATAAAACAACGTAACTAAGAGTAACACGAGTAACAATAGTAATTAATGCAATTCGTCGATGTTCGAAGTCCGAACGGAGTACGAGTGCATGCGTAGTAAATATAAAAATAAAATGAATGTTGAAATACGATATGTAATAAAAGGTTAAAGCTAGCTAAGTGAAGGGCTAGGCTTCATGATGTAACTCTTGGGGGGACTGGTCCCGAACATACTGGGGGGCCAGGGGCAGGAGATGAAGTTAGTTCTTCTTCTGGTAGCAGCAGTACTATTTTTGTACGGATCGAGTATAGGTTCCCTTTTCAGTTTTTATCGTTGCAGCACTTACATAACCATCAGCATCAGGGTATACCTTAACAATTCGTCCTAATGGCCAGGAACATACAAATAGATCCATGTCTTTGAGTAGTACGAAATCTCCAACTTTCACTGATCGTTCAGATCGACGCCACTTGTTTAGTCTCTGTAAAGTGCACAGGTATTCATTCGACCAGCGAGTCCAGAAATCAGCATAAATTCTTTGGCAGAGATTCCAATGCTTTAAGCAACTAATTTTTGAATGCAAGTGCGACTCAACAGGAACAGCTTTGAGAGCTTTACCGATTGTTGAAGCCATAACTGAAATAATCTTCTTTGTTTTGTATACTTTATTTATTTCATGTTATTTCACTTACTTTATTTCCTTTCCCTATCTTTATTTCTTTTCTGCCTTCAGTTTCCTCGTCGATGTCTTCGTCAGAGTTCTCGTCGTCAATTATCGCTCTTCATGACTTCGAGCTATTTATCGCCCTTCATTACCTCGAACTATTCATCACGCATAGTCCCCTAACATATAAACAGTTGTCATAGTTCAAGTTTTCAGTTCTCGCTTGTTATTCTTAGTCATCTATTGTCTTACCCTTGTTTTACAGCCAAAGAACTCATCCAAGGTAGTCAAACAGTTTTTATATCACCGATATTACTTATATCATATTTAAACTGTCTATTTTTGGTTTCATCTTTTACTTGTAAGGACTACAGTCCTATTTCACTTAGTGCTCTCGGTGCCTTTGGCATATGTTCTTTATAATTCATAATTAAACATTTTAGTTATTTATTCAGTAAAGAACTGACTCAGAAGGTGACACCAGTGGTTGGGAGTTACGCCCCAGTTAATGAGAGTAGCATCAGCTCGCCCAGCAACTTGGTTGGGAAAGAGTATCTTGGTTTGGGTATTAGCCATTCCGCAACCTAACACCGATGAGAAAATGACCAGGCGTCAATACCTCAAGACCATTGTTTGGACCCGAGTTCAAAGGAACGAGTGGGCGACTGTTCAGTGTGGCTTCAATCTCGACTAAGATGGTATTTAGTTCGTGTTCAAACAATTGGTGAGGCTTTACAGTTTTGAACAAAAGAAAGCAGCTAAACAATGAATGGCTTGTATTAAAATTGGCAAATCGATAATTTACATTCCAAGACTCAACATAGAAAACAAAGCTGATATGAGGCTTGGTTTCAACAGGTAATAGTTCAAGGGAGGGATGGGAATGAGATAGAGGTACAGAGGTACATAATAGGCATTACACAACTAATAATCAGAAGGATGAATCTTAGTTTGTTTATAGAAGGACAAACAAATTACCAAAGAAACTGTTTTGATTTGGTTATGGAAGACAGTGGTACTATGTACCTAAGAAAACATCCTAATTTACATACAACAGTTCATGACTGAATTGTAATTATGGAAATCCCACTCTAATAGAAGAAGAAAACAAACTATTAGCTCACTCAGTTCATTTCTATTCACAAATGACCACAGCCTAATTTGCTTGTTTGCTGCAGCCCAGTCACAAAATAATTATCTCCGGCAGATGTTCTGTGTAAACTACTGTGGTTGTGAGTGGACACATATCCATTTAACCTCAAGCACTTAGGCTTGGTAAACATAGTGATAAGAAACACTCAAACCACAAACCAACAAAGGACTTCTGCATCCATTGGTAAGTTTTATTTAATCAGGCTGCACAGTTTGAAACAAGTTATTTTTACACATTCATATATGTTAGAAAAGCAGAATTAGTAGTAATAAGAGTGTTTGTTGTCTGAGTATATATATAATACTTATAGCACGAGTCTGAGTACAATATGGGAAAATATTTTATGAGCACGCAAAATATTTTCACGAGCCGAAGGCGAGTGAAAATATGGCGTGAGAGTAAAATATCATTCCCATATTGTACGACGAGTGTGATAAGTGATTTATTGCTTCTTTGAAATTTTTCTCAACCGGTTACAATACAATTTTCATTGATTTTACTCGCTACGCGCGCGCTACAAGGAGCGTACAATATAAACCGTACAATATGGGAGAATACAGAACGCTCGCGTGATGCGGAAATATTCAAGTAAAAATATCAAAGCTGCAATAAATATATATATAAATAATGTATATATATATACATAATACATAATGTATATATATATATATAATATATATATATATATATATATTATATACATTATGTATTATAAAGAATAATATATATAAAGAGGAAAAAAAATAAATAAATAAAAAAATAAATAAATAAAATAAAATGAAATAAAAAACCAACAAGGCTAGTAACCAGTTGCACTCCGTTTACTTCAATTATTTTTGGAATGACTTAACGAAGATGTCATATGTATTTTGTGCACTTCTTCTGGTCCACTGTCTTCCAAAAGGATTTTATTCCTTCTACTAGTTCCTCTTTAGTTTTTGGTTTGACCTCTCCCGGCGAATACACTCTTTTAGCTCATGCCAAAGGTTTTCAATGGGATTAGCATCCGGAGATTCAGGAGGGGTCTTCCACCAATTTATCCAATTGGCTTCCATGAATCGTCGTCCAACCTTTGAGGTGTGTTTCGTATCATTGTCCTGCATGAATCGATGGCTTTGATTGGGAAATACTTTTTGTAAAAATGGCACGAGTGCCCGCTCAAGGATCTTTACATAAAGTGGGCCGTTCATAATTCCCTTGAATATACAGATTCCGGTGGTCCCCTTCATACTGATTCCAGCCCACACGTGCACCTTGACAGGGTGTTTAGCTCTAAAAAATTCATTAAAAGAGAGTAACAACACAGCGTAGAGTTACAATGCTGAATTTAGCTTGGCTTATTCTTAGGTGGCTCTCCCTTTTTATGGCATCACAATCTACGATGTGTTTCCAGCTGGACAGTACACTCGTCTGTCCAAATCACATCCATAACACCAGTCTCTGTGCCTCAATTAATACTTCCTTTGCCAACTGCAGTCTTTTTCCCTGAAAGAAAAAAAAGCTTTTTAAAGAAAAAATTATTTTTTTATACATACGTAATATTATGATTATTATCGTTTAGTTTAGTTCATTGTACGTATTAATTGGCAGTAAGAACTGCCCCTAAACGTCCATCCAAGCACTGTCCTACAACGTAATATTGTACGCAAGGACAGGTTCAGGTCTTGACATCCAAGGAGAGAGTGGAGCTGGTAGGCAGTAGTTTCATCATCCTCTCTCATCTGACGCTCTACTATGGCCATCACATGTTCGGTAATCAGAGATGGTCTTCCGCTTACAGGCTTCCTGGCAGTGGTTCCTGTCGTATAGTATTTCTTTATGAACTAGAGAACACCTTTGCGACTGACTTTGATACCCTCTGACTCCAAAATTAAAACTATTGCTGGAGGTCGATAATGCTCCATTAAATGGAGATGCAGAATGCGGTGCTTCTGGTAGCTACTGAAGACCATTCTGTTATTATATACAAATACATATTGATATTTTATAACCACTGATCTAGCTAGACAATGAATACATATAAAATACCTTCCAAAAGTAATCCAAAAGTGAACGATTGATAAGCAAATAATCCCTTGTTGAAATACCTAGCTAAAAATAACAATTATGTTAAAATCAGCTTGGACAGATCCAGGCTGAAGGTTTTATCTTGTAGTAAATAAGCTATTCTCAAAGAGATCCACAATAAAGGAGACTGGAGCAGCAGGATAAACTGCAACTGGTAGCAAGCAGTCTATAGGAGAAACGGTGCCGGTTAACCAGTAGTTGTAGGAGAATCGGCATCGGATAGCAAGCAGTAGTATTGAATTAACAGAAACAATGACAGCTAGCAAATATTCCGTCGGAGAATTGGGGTAAGCTAGTGAGCAGTCAGGAGAAACGACACTGGCTAGCGAGTATTCTACGGGAGAATCGGCATCCGCTAGTGAGCAGTCAGTGGGAGTACCAGCGACGACTAGCGAACAGTCAAGCAATGACGACGACAATCAAGTGGCAGAGAACACGTGTAAAAGAAAGGAGCAGTTCAAAGCAGCAGCTGTAGCGGGCACGCTGGAAAAAATGTCTAGCTGAGGCGCGTATATAATTATCTAGTAATTAATGCGTGCATTAGCTGCATAGATCTTACTGCAAAAAATGCGCGTTTACTTTATGGATTAGCGGTGGCGGGCGTCGTCGTAATACAGAGTAACTATGGCGACTTTACGCTATCTAATCGCTTGCCGACTCTCTTTGATAACTCCGTTGAATAGCAGCTCCGTTTTGGGAACTTTTTTTTGACCCCTACTGTAATCATGATTAACCCTTTTGATGCCTTAACCACAGGTCAGGTTCACGTTCTCTGATTAAAAAAAATCTATTCAAGATAATTACGTTGTTTATTTTTTTTACGTTGAGGAGGCGCTGCACTTCCATTAAAAACCCCTACGGGCAATTCTCTGAAAACTAAAATAGAGGTATTTTTTTATCAAGAATTTCCAGGGTGCCGAGCGGCCAAGTTTTTCGTTGGCTAAAAACTTCAAACACTCAGAACAGAAAGTATGAAGCCTATAGAGAGTCCCTCAGCATTTTGGAAGAATTAAATAAAGTTTTTCTACCAACTATCAAGAGCAATTGACCAGTTTAGTTTCTCAGAGTCTCAGTGAAACCTGCGGTGAGATCGACTGATTCCAGTTCTTTTTCAGTCTTTTAGAAGCTTTGTTTGTTTGTTTTTTGCTACTTATAGGCTATAGCTACCCACTTTGGATGCCTAGCTGGTGGGTTTATGGATTTAGTGGTTGTTTTGCAGTAGAAATTAAAAAATCAAATTCAAATTCTAAAAGACATATGATTGAATGCATACCTTAGGCTGAGGCATGCCACATGCTGGTCCACAGCAGCCTGGTTACCAAAGAATAAATCACCATGCAATGGATCCCTGTGATTACAACCTGCAGATTTCTTCCTTGGAAGTCCAAAAAGAGCATCCATTGAGACAACTAGTGTTTCACTTTCCTACACATTAAAGCAACAGATAAAAATTATCTTATTAATTCTTAAGATTCTATACCACCTTAGGACATGCAGGACACACATTGCCTTTATCCAGCGTAGAACACACTGAAGTTAAATGATGCAACTCCACTTTCATCCACCTGATCTGTTTATACAAAGTTCCTTGTTCAGTCACCCTCATTCAGTTCAGTAAACACTAGAAGGCTCCACAAGCCAAAATATTATGGTTTTATTCTATGAAATAAATTCTCTGAAACTTGCTACACCTGGCTAGCTATCAGGCTAGCTAGTTCTATTAAATAGTCTAGCTGCCTGTAATATCAGGTGATTCCTAATCATTAACATTAAAGTATTAAACCACAATACATTATAATAAACAATTTATATTGAGCTCTTTTACATAATTAACTGTTAATCAAAGTTTCACACTTTAAAAAATTTGTTTCCATTAAACAATTTTTTTGGCACCCCTTCTGATACTGTTATATATGCAAACCGAACCTGCATACCAAGTTTCATGCTTTGGTCCACTCTGTCACAATAATTTTTCTTATCTGCTGGACTAGAAGAGGTACAGAAGGGAATCTATTAACTCAAGAAGAACGAGGGAAGGGTTCAGGAAGAAAGAGAGCAAGAGAGGGAAAATGATGTAACTTATAATTATAATAATAATAATAATAATAATAATAATAATAATAATTATTATTATTATTATTGATTGGGACCTGGTATTAGATTGTTATTAACTGGTTTTGATATGCTGCTCTCACCTCCTTCACCACACTCACTACTAAAGCACTGGCCAGGGAGAGGGGAGTGGTGTGTGGCAGAATTGGGTCAAATACATTGCAATTGTATTTAATTGTAATTAAATACATTTTTGCAGTAATTGCAATGTACATGTGAGTGTGTATGTGTGTGTGTGCATGTGTATGGCATCAGATAATGTATGTGACATACATATTTTCAAAATATTTGCAATGCTAATCAAAAACAATTCTGACATCAAGTATTTGCATTTGCAATTGTATTTGAAGAAGAGCAGTATTTGCAACCGCAATTAAATGCTTTTTGAGTATTTGACCCCAACTCTGGTATGTTGTTGAAGGGGTAAATTCAAATAGACAGAAAATAAAGTCAGATTAATAATTCTCGGATCTCAAGTCCCCCAATACCTTACATACCTTCCCCTCTTACCTAACTTGCTGATAAGGATTTCGGTGCGGGAGTGGCCACAGACATTTCTGTGTAGTTTCTGGTGGAGGTGTCGGGCCGGATGCCCCGCCCCCTTGCTGACCTTAAGCCAGCTTGGGGTAAGGTGATGGGGAATTCCCCCAGCATCTGCCTTTCACCAATCATGTCACAAGGGAGATTCCCGAGTGACAGAAACTATAAGGTACGTAGTTTAACGTAGTTAAACGTAGTTAACGTAGAGTACACGCATACTTACCCCAGGCAGCAGCCTGGGGTATGACTAGGCAGGAACAGGGGATGATGTAATCGTGGGAGCAGTGGCTCCTGACATGCGCACGTACGGTAACTGCACGTGAGGCCGGCATCCTCGTGTGGTGCCAGTCATTCAGCCAGAGCCGAGAGAACCACCAGGTGATACAGCTGTAGCAGTAATCCAAGTGCTCGACAGCTGTAGCAGTAATCCAAGTGCTTTATGGGTGATGAAGACAGACCTGAGGCGCCATTCGCCCCTGAGCAGCTAGCCTGGCTGGAGGGAAGGTTCTACAATAGGGGTTTAAGCCTTGGGCCCCCCTCCTTGGAGTCTACTCCTGCGGGGACAGGGCCACCTACAGCCTCCAGGCCCAATAGCAGTGGTGAGCAATCATTACTTAACTGCTTCAGGATGTGGGGGGGGGCCCGCTCAGGTGGGAAGGTAGGAAGAGAGGTCAGACTAGCAATTACACGGCCAGGGATTACTAGGCACACTGCCTTCAGATTACTAGGCACGCTGCCTTCAGAGTGCTAGGCACGCTGCCTTCAGATTACTAGGCACGCTGCCTTCAGATTACTAGGCACGCTGCCTTCAGATTACTAGGCACGCTGCCTTCAGAGTGCTAGGCACGCTGCCTTCAGATTACTAGGCACGCTGCCTTCAGATTACTAGGCACGCTGCCTTCAGATTACTAGGCACGCTGCCTTCAGAGTGCTAGGCACGCTGCCTTCAGATTTCTAGGCACGCCGCCTTCAGATTACTAGGCACGCCTGCCTGACCCTCGCTGATGCCGTATATGTATTTGACCCTTTACAGATCTCGGAGGTGTGGAATCACCCCATGTGGACGCTCTCGCTGATACAGCAGGGCATAGCACAGGTGCAGCCCACCTGAACAAGCTGGGGCCGTTCAACCCGGTAGCCACGCTAGCACCAAAGGTGGCAAAGAAGGTGCTCGAGTTGGAGTTTGTGGACATGTCGGAGGTTACCATGGACACACCTCCAGAGTCAACTCCCTCCCGTCCGGTGCCACCATGTCGTCCTATGGTCACGGACATTTCTCACTGGGTGGAACAATATACCACCATGGCTGCTCTACTCTCCACCAGATTCCCTCACAAAGCTCCCGAATTGTTTGCCTATCTGGCTACAATTGTTCGGGCAGAGAGGAACTACGAGCATGGGAGATGGGTAGCATACGATCGGCAATTTAGAAGGGAGGCACTGGCCAAGAAGTGCCTAGATTGGTCGGTCCCAGACCCTCGACTTTACAGCGAGGCATTCACGGGGAGGGCCCGATCAATCCCTCGTTGTTCGCTGTGCCGGCAGGATGATCACCAGGCCAACTCTTGCCCACAGAACCGTGACCAACCTTGGTGGGTGTGGCCATTTGGCGCTGGAACAGCGGGGGCATCGCCGGCACATCAGAGCATACTGCCCAGGACACCAAGGAAGCCGGCCGAAGTGTGCAGGCGGTACAACGAAGGCCGTTGCAGGCTGTCATCGTGCAGGTATGTCCACACCTGCAAGGAGTGTGGGGGCGATCACCCCGGCATCCACTGTGGGAGGCTTCGGCCACGGGCAAGGTCACCTCACCGACCCGCAACCTCCAACCCCAGTTTAAGGCATCAGCCACCGCATTAAAGATTTTGGGGGCTGAGCGGAGGCCGAATGGCAGCATAGGGTCTACATAGATACTGCCTTCCCATTCCACCGCTTGTAGGATCCGGTCCTGGGGGTGTACTGGGACCAAGCGGTAAGCAGCCTCTATGTCCATCTTGGCCAAGAGAGACCCTCTTCCCATCTGCTGTGCCATCCTCGCTATGTCATCCACGGTAACATATGAGAGGGAAGTGAGGAGTGGGGAAATACCATCATTCACGCTACCCCCGTTAGGGTAGGAGAGGTCAGTTATGAGACGGTATTTCCCTGTGTTGTGGCCTTTAGGAATAAGGCCAAACCTATTGACATGTACCCGCTCCCTCCAGGTGAGAGGAAAGGGGCCCAGCATACGACCCTTGGATAGTTCATCGGCAATATAGCCTGAGATTGCCGCAGGCCTGAGCCTGGTGGAGTGCATATTGCATACAGCTGATGTCAAGCGACTATCCCATTGGAATCCAATACGAAATCCATCCTGCAGACCCCGGATTATGTAGTGCACGTATGCCTTATCTGGGTAATCTGACAGCAGAATTTCCCAGGCATCTACCTTCAGTTGGGTCGACACTGTGCGCAATTCTGGGATAGTACACCTGCTCGGAGGACGGCAACAGCTCAGGCAAATTAAATCTGCTGTGTGGGGATGCATATCGTCCCAGCCTGCACACAAGATTACAGCACTCATAATATATGCCCTTTACAGTGGTCACAGTGACCGTCACACCACGGAGGTGGAAACCTAATGCAGTGAGACCCCAGCTATCAAATCAATAAGTGGAATTCTTTTTCTTTTTTCAATGAATGTTATTACATGCCCGCGTTTGAAATGTTAGCAAACTTAACATCAATGTGGTATAACTTACCACATGCCACAGAACATATTCGGTTATTAGCACTTGCTTAATATTATATTATTTCTATGCACTAATTAAACATTCTATTTATCCCTCACTATGCATTACATCACCTCTGTACTATCATCTTACTGCACATGCTCAGACTGGTTTTCTATATAGTGGCCATCGTGAGCATGTGCCTTTCAGTTGTACATAGATGCTTGTTGAAAAAGAACCTTTATCCTATAATTATTCATAACCAGACTTAAGAAATCTGGGTATTGGGTTGTGGGAAGCCTTGAAAAGCTTGGTGATTATAATCAGCTGTACAACTTGGTGGCAGCTACTACAGGTTGCTCTCCAGCTTTCCACCACACTTGGTGTCCAGCGGTGGTCCAGTCTTCTTAGTGCTGGATAATTGGAGACGGCCTCACTTCATCGAAACTTACCCCTCTTCATCCTCTGATTCACTGTTGTCTCCTTCTTCTACTCTTCTCAGTCAAGTCCACTTATATTAGTCATTTTACTTGTTCTTGTCCTAGTTATTCAGGCAACTCCTGATTTGTACCAGCGTAGAGGGTTTCCGCCACAACTTGCTTCATCACATTCAACTTCTTCTTGAACCACAAAACAGTCCCAGCTCAATCCTCATCAGCAGTCTACCCTGCGACAGTGTTATTCCCAATTTGGTGTTCGCTTGCACTGCCATTAAAGTTTGCTCTCTGGATCTAAAAATCCCACTACTTTCTACATCCATTTGCTCTTCCTCTTCTCCCCGAATGCAAGTTATTGGTTTCAATTATTGCATCTGTTATTGTTTCATTTTGTTGTGCTTGGACATTGTTAAATTGTGTTTTAATTTAATCAGAGTGTCAGTTTTTATTATGCTAACTAGAAGACAAAGAGCCTTAGCTCCAATGTCTGCCAGTCAAACTGACCAATCACCCTCCCATTCTGATGATAATAGCTCATCCTTGAACTCCATCCCTTCCTTGTCACCTGTAAGGTCCCCTATTTCACCTCTTTCAAATGTATCATTTGCTTCCACTAATGCCACTGTTCAAGCCACCTCACCTCATTCTGAATGTGCTACACCCTCTGCAACACATATTGATGAGTCTGCTGAATTCCTTAAATCCATTCAGGAAAAAGCCAAAGCAGTGGATATTGATCCAACTATGCTCATGTTTGCCCAGTTACTTACTAAGCAAACAACGAACACTGCTCCTGCCCAGCCTTATTTTGACAAGCCAGATTCCCTTGTTTCTGCAATTGGCAGAATGCTAGATGGAGAAGATGTTTTTGTCTTCCTACATTGTTTTGAATATGAGCTCACCCGTAGGCATGTCCATAAAAATGATTGGCTTTCTCACTTACCATCCGTTTTATCAAGCAATTTTAAAGAAGCATATTATAATAATGTGTCTGCTTGTACCACTTATGAAGAGATGAAAATTGTTATGCTTAATAGTGGTGGTTATTCCATCTCAGAGTGTCTCAACAGCTATCCTTTGAAATTTAGAGCTAGTGGCCACAAAACCATGCTCCAGTGGTTCAACAACTGGAAATACAAGTTCCAAGTCATACTTGAGAGTCTGCCATTCTTGGTGGATTATAAGAACAAGCAGATAGATGATATGTCTAACCTGTTTGCTACAGTTGGTTTACTTGCTGGGATGCCCCAAGAACATAGGGATGCTGTGTTGAACAAGCCCTGTCAGTCCAACCAGCTTTTCATACAAGAGTGCAACACTTGGTATCTTTCTTCAGTCACTCCTCACAACAAACCAACTCCACATAAATCCTATCATGGCAGACCATTTGACCATCATTCAGATTACAAACCACCCCCTCACGGGCAAAATTATTACCATAGGCAGCCATTGCTCAGTTTACCTTCCCAGCATTCTCATACTTCCCAGCAAAACTCTCCTCATTATTATCACACCCCTCATTCTAACACTTCCTATCATGGCAACTCACAATACCCTAACCCCCATCATAATTCCTCTTATCAAAGACCCACTCCACCCCCAAATGACACCAGCACAGTAACTTGCTACAAATGTAACCGCATTGGGCATTATGCTGATCATTGTACAGCCACACCCACCCCTTCACATCCACCCTACAGAGCCACACAATCACATTCCAATGGTGCCACACCCAACAGCAACAGCTCTAACTCCACCCCCACAAGACCCACACCAGTTCCCAGAACTAACAACAGGCCAATAAGGAGGATTGACTTAAATAATCATGATTCTGACCCTTCCTCTGAACCATCTCCCACACCACTAAACAATTACATAGAAGAAGATTTGGTCACTCATGGTGCTGTAAATGGCATTTCTACACCTGTGATAATAGACTCTGGTGCCAAGATTTCAGTTGTGTCTGATGATTTTATTGAACTTGACTATGAGCCTGTTAGATTCACCTCCATTTCAGGTATTTCTCAGATTCCAAAATCTGTTCCTGTCTTTGAGTTGCATGTATCTTTACCAACCCTGGATGGTGTTTGCCAGTTAGCAGTAGACTCACGTTTGCCGCCTAGAACAGTTCTCATTGGGACTGATTTTGGTAAAAGCAACATTATATCATTGATTAACCATATCAAAACCGAACCCACTCCTGTGCTCACTGTAACCAGAGCCATGCAATCCGAAGCTGATATTGCCAACCAGGTAGCTGAATCACTTCACTGCTCAGAAGGTGCCAACCCCTTACCTCTTGATAGCATTGCTGAAATCACTGATCACGACACTATTGATAGCAGTTCTCATCCTGATTCATCATTCTCATCTACCACCACTGATAATAAATTGTTTACACCTGTAACCATACCAACATTATCATTTGATGGTATTACCAAAAACAAATTTATTGAGTTACAACTTGCCGATGAAACACTCGCACCCCTTTGGAAGTCAGCAAAGTCTGGAGAAAAGAATTTCTTTATTGTGAATAACTTGTTGATGTGCCTTTCCACCACACTCAACTCTGCATCACATGCTCTTGTTGTTCCACAGCCACTGAGAGCCAAAGTTTTGACAGCAGCCCATGAAGGCTTAGGCCATGGAGGTATTAACACCACTAGGTCGTTGATAAATGAACATTTCACCTGGCCCAAATTGGCAGCAGATGTTAAGAAGCATGTACAGTCTTGTCAGAAATGCATCTTACACAATAAGTCCGGTGCAGTTAAAGTTCCAATGGTAGAGCCTGAAATCATTTCAGAACGTGGAGAAAAGCTTGCCCTAGACATTGTGGGACCACTCCCAACATCCAAGCAAAAGTTCAGATTTATTTTAACATGTCTTGAGTTAGCATCTGGATTTCCTTTTGCAATACCACTTAAGTCATACACATCAGAAGAGACTTCTAAGGCTATTTTGTCCATAATCTCCATACTAGGCACTCCATTACTCATTCTAACTGATCAAGGTTCAAACTTCATGTCCCTCACACTTTCACACCTCAAGCAACGCTTCAACATTTCCTCTATTCGCACTTCACCTTACCACCCCCAATCCAATGGTCGCCTTGAACGGTTTCATTCCACCCTCAAATCCATGATCACCAAATGCATCACACACAAACATGACTGGCCAATTGTTTTAGACCTCATACTACTTTGCCCGAAACATTCCACAATCACGCCATGGATTTACACCCCATGAGCTCCTCTTTCTCAAACCCTCACCCTTCATACTATCCACCTTGAAATCCCTATGGACATCATCCACTACTTCTGTGAACCTTCCACAATTCATTCATGATCTGGACAATATTCTTTCATGCCAAACTCACTATGTCAAATCTGCATTGTCATCAAAACTTGCCACTGACAGAATCACCAAAGAATCTGCATTAGTAGCCAAATTCAACGTAGGTGACACGGTATATAAAAGAGCCCCTGGAATAAACAAGTGCCTGGAAGCATCTTGGACTGGTCCATACACAGTCACTCAACTTTTGCCACCTGTGAACTGTTCCATAGTCAGAAGGACAAGAAGACCAAATCCAAAATAGTGCACATTTCCCAGTTGAAGAAGGTTACACCAGTTCTTAGATGTTTAATTGTGCCAGATGATCATGTCATTGATGAATTTCACACCCCTGTCAACACTCCAACACCTGTGATTTTAACTCCTGTGCAGCAACAGCAGCTACAGCAAGTTTTAGATTCATTTCCAACTGTCTTTTCAGAATTACCTGGGTCCACATCTCTAGTTAAGCATTCCATCTCAGTGACATCTAGCACACCCCTCTGGTCTCCTTCGTACTCAATTCCCATTGCTCACCAGGAAGCTTTCAGAGCTGAGATTGAGAATTTGTTGTCATTGGGTATCATAGAGCCTTCATCATCAAAGTGGTCTAGTCCACCCATCCCTGTCAAAAAGAAAGATGGTGGAATAAGAATTGTTATAGACTTCAGGAAATTGAACAGCATTACTGTCAGAGACCCATTCACTATGCCATCCATTGAAGATATTTTAGCTCAACTTGGGAGTGCAACTTACCTTTCCAAAATGGACTTGTTGAAAGGCTTTCACCAAGTGCCCATGGAAGAAGAGTCAAAGCAGTTTACTGCATTCACGTGTCTCCAAGGGAAGTTCCATTACAAAGTAATGCCCTTCGGATTGACCAATGCACCCAGCACGTTTCAACAGCTAATGCAGTCTGTGCTCAGAGGCCTGGAATCATTCTCACTTCCCTACATTGATGATGTAATTATTTTCTCTACATCCTTTACGGATCACTTGTCACACATCACCTCAGTCTTGTCTAGATTGTCCAATGCTGGCTTAACTGTCAAACAGAGCAAGTGCTCTTGGTGCTTCGAATCTTTCGATTTCTTGGGTTTTCATGTTGGCCATGGTAAAATCTCTATTCCGTCAGCAAGAGTTTCTCACATCAAGAACTACATCCTCCCTACAACTAAAGCTTCACTGAAATCGTTTCTTGGACTTATTACGTTTTATTCACGTTTCATTCCCTCACTTTCTCATTATACTACCACCCTTAATCATCATTTGACAAAGAACAAACCAGACAAAATACATTGTGATCACGACTATGTTACTGCTTTTAATTGTATTATTTCTGCTGTATCAGATCATGCATCTTTAGTTGTGCCAAATTCTAATGATGCTTGGTGTGTGTATTGTGATGCTTCTTATCAAGGTATTGGTGGTGCTCTGTGTGTCTTCCGAGATGACAAATGGATGCCCTGTAGCTTCTATTCTAGACAGTTGCTACCACGAGAACGGAACTATCCTATTATCGATTTGGAGGCTTTGGCACTTCTCTGCACAGTACAACATTTCCACTTCTATTTGTCAGGGAGATATTTTAAAGTGTTCACAGACCACTCCCCACTAGTAGACATCATTAATGGTCAAGCTCCCTCCTCAAGACTCATTCGTTGGAAACACAAACTGATGGACTATGATTTTGATCTGCATCACATTGAAGGAAAAGACAACCCTCTGGCAGATGCGCTTTCCAGACAGTCCTGGAATTATGACGACCAACAGACCCCACCCACTGCATGACTCCACCCTCCTCTGCTACATTATGAACAATTATTTTCATCTCCAAAGAAGGGGGAGATGTGGTATAACTTACCACATGCCACAGAACATATTCGGTTATTAGCACTTGCTTAATATTATATTATTTCTATGCACTAATTAAACATTCTATTTATCCCTCACTATGCATTACATCACCTCTGTACTATCGTCTTACTGCACATGCTCAGACTGGTTTTCTATATAGTGGCCATCGTGAGCATGTGCCTTTCAGTTGTACATAGATGCTTGTTGAAAAAGAACCTTTATCCTATAATTCATAACCAGACTTAAGAAATCTGGGTATTGGGTTGTGGGAAGCCTTGAAAAGCTTGGTGATTATAATCAGCTGTACAACTTGGTGGCAGCTACTACAGGTTGCTCTCCAGCTTTCCACCACAATCAATCATGTTGCCAATTAGTGCTCTGATAATTGCTGACGACTGAGGTCCCACTGCAACTTCTCCCATAATCCCTCCCAACCATTTTCTACCCCTAACCTCATCCCATGACCACCCTATATTTTAACACGACGAGTCAGTGGAAACAAGTATCAGTATCATATTCATTGAAACAATGAGGTGACAGTTCTGTTCACAGATCGATAGATTACAGTTCAGCGGCGTCCCCACCCAGGCGACTGCCCTTGCGTGTCTTCAGCAGGCTGGCATTCGGTTTGTCCAGCATTATTTAGATGACTTTATTGTTGTTGCACCCCTTCAGTCAGATGAGTGCAGGATAGCAGTGGAGACGATGGACAGAGTGTGTGCTCAACTGGGTGTCCCGATGGCCCCTCACAAACGAGAGGGTCCAACAACCTGCCTGATATTTCTAGGTATTGAGATTGATACTGTGGCTGGCGCTGGCCAACTGGGTGTCCCTGGAATGGCGGCATCGGTTCAGCGATACTTTTAGGAGGGTCTAGCCCCATCTACACGTCGCACGTATGGGGCTGCAATGAATAGATTTAACAACTTTTGCACACACTTCAGTATTTACACACCATTCCCAGTAACTGAGCCTCGTTTGTGCTCCTTCGCTGCATATCTGGCCGACCAGGGTCTGGCACCACAGACCATTAGCATAGTTGCCAACTTTTAGATACAAAATGTAGGGACAACTCGCGCCTGAAATTTTTGCCACGACCACGCATCACTTTTTAAATTAAACCGCGCCCCTTTTGCCACGTCACACATATGCACATCGAAAATATTCAGTGGTAAATGGTGATTGATCGTGAACTGATGATTTGTTTTGTGAACTGATGATTTGTTATGTGAACTTGTTTTTAGTCTTTGTGAAGTGATTGGCGAGTTGCTTTCTTGCGTTATGACTAAAAATAACTGTACTTTGACCCTACTCGGGCCATAGCTAGCTAAACTAAGTCTCGAGCTGTACTGTTACAGTTTAGCCTTCATTTCCTGGCCTCGGACCCTCTCTGGTCGGTGATGTCGGGACAGGAGCGGGACTGGAGCTAGAATGTCGGGATTGCCCGCCAGAATCGGGATGGTTGGCAACTATGCATTAGGAGCTACCTGTCTGCGGTTCGTAACGCACAGATGATATCTTTAGGGTTCCCTGACCCTAGGGACCACTCGTCCTTGCCGATCCTGAAGCGTGTGCAGGCGGGAATCCAACGTGTCAGATCATTGGGTGGTCCATCGGCCTGCCTTCGGCTGCCCATCACAGCGAAGGTCATGGGGAGAATTAGGGCCCACTTGGAAGTAGCAGACATAGCTCACAAAGAGCTCATGTGGGCAATTTGTTGCACTGCCTCTTCGGGTTCTTCAGGCTTGGGGAACTCTTACCAGAGGCGAAAGCGAAGGTCGACCCAGCAGTGTCTCTCATGTGGGTGATATGGCTGTGGATGGTAGAGACAAACCTACTATGGTCAGAGTTCACCTGAAACGGTCTAAATGTGACCAATTCGGAGCGGGGGTTAACATTGTTCTGGGTGCAACAGGCCAGCCATTGTGTCCCGTTACCGCAATCCTTCGGTACATTCAAGCTCGAGGCCCTTCGCCAGGGGTGTTCTTCAGGAAATCCCCCTCAGAACCAGTCTTGAAGCCTTGGTTCGTAGATCAGTTGCGGGACGTGTTGGCAGCAGTGGGTCTTCCTCGCCATCAGTATGCTGGACACAGCTTTAGGATTGGCGCTGCCACGACGGCTGCTATGGGGGGAGTAGAAGACTCTACCATCCAAACCCTTGGGCGCTGGCATAGCTCTGCATACCTCCAGTACATCCGATTGCCAAGTGAGAGACTCGCGGGGGTATCTGTGGTATTAGCCAAACACTCAAACTCAAGGTGAATAATATGTATGTGTTGGGGACATTGAGGCTTAGTGTTGTACTGCTAATGTATTAATTAAATTACAATTACCATTGGTTGGTGGCATTTTGGTGGAAGGGTAACAAAGTACAGGGTACAGATGTATTGGGTTACATTGGATTCAACAGATATATCGTGCATTGCATCCTACCTATATTCAGCTGTTAAGAGGGTCAGCTGGGCCAGGTGCCAACACCCCCTCCTACCATCTATTCTTCGCCTTGGGGGGGCGACTGGCCCCTTCCTAATGGCCCGTCACCCTTTGGGGGGGACTTGCCGACGCTGGACTTGTACTTGGAAAAGCGTCGCCGCGTCTCTCTCACCCCCCAAGGCGGCACAGAGGGGAGACCTGCGGACAAGCGCCATCTGCTGCTCAAGGCGGCGCAAGACCGCAGGACGCACGTGAGCCCAGACTGCCAAATTGGTGAGAATGTTGTATATGGTTAGCCTAACCCCCAAGCGGGATCGTAGTTAAGTGGGTGGGTGGGTAATGAGAAAAGAAAAATCGGCCCTCTGCTAGCCAGTTCCTTCTCCTGCCTGCCGATTTTGACTGAACTGAAGACACGTGGCCTTGCTACCACTAATATCCCCTAATCGCATGCGCACCCCGCCTAAGTGTGCTCTGTGGTCTATGGCTCCTCCCCCGCTACAGCACACTGGTTCCTCATTATTAACTAGGTCTAAACATGTGCCTTTTTTAAACCTTATTTAATAATTCTCGGATCTCAAGTCCCCCAATACCTTACATACCTTCCCCTCTTACCTAACTTGTTGATAAGGATTTCGGTGCGGGAGTGGCCACAGACATTTCTGTGTAGTTTCTGGTGGAGGTGTCGGGCCGGATGCCCCGCCCCCTTGCTGACCTTAAGCCAGCTTGGGGTAAGGTGATGGGGAATTCCCCCAGCATCTGCCTCCAATAGGGGGTGAGGGAAGACCTTTCTTTCCTCGCCCCCACCCCAAGCCACCTACCACCTCTTGCTCCCTTTCTTCTCCCGCCTACTAACACCACTACGAACACCACTACGAACAACTTTTTTTTTTTTTTTTTTTTGTTAGCCTGCAGTAATTAAATTCCATAACACAATGGCATGGAGAACTATGCATATATATACAACTATTGTTATGTCCAGGATGCCTTGATGCCACTGTCTGATGTTAACATAACAACTGTGAATATTGCGCCAGTTGGTTTCTCGGGATCCGCACATATTCCAGATATGCCAGGCTGCTACGCCACCTACCTAGTGTCTTAATCAATGCATCCTCCATTCCATTGGCTGCTGCTGTAGTGGCAGCTCCTATTCTCAGGCTGTGACCACAGTATGCCTTGGAGTCGATCCCCGCCTTGTCTAGAGCTAGTCGGATTTCGTCCACCAAGCGCTGCCTGGTAAGGAATGTTCCATCCCCTAGCAAAAACAGTGGGCCCTTTCTCCTCCCTCTTACCACCAAGTAGTTTAGCATCGCCGCCACTGGGCAAAGGTCCGAAAATGTCTTTCCCACGAAAATGTCGATGCCTTTTCTGAAGGGGTCAGTATTTGACTGCTTTACGGACACTCTCAACACCTTCGGCGAGGCTGTATCATCTACCTGAACATCACCATTGTTTAGATGTACCCCCGGATCGTATCCTTCCTGTGACGGTACAGTCATCTCTCCCATCCTCAAGAATCCGAAGTACCCCAGGCAGCACGCTGCCCACAACATGGTCCTGTTTGGCTGTGTTGGCTCCCCTTCCCATATTTGCTTCAACTTTCTGAGGATGCCTGGTGATACTGGTAGCCTTGGTCTCCTCTCCACTCCCTTCTGTGCTTCACATCTCTTGATCCCCTGCATAATATAATGTAGCCGGAGTAACGAAGGCTGGAATGGGTCGTCTGCCCCCTCTGCTATATGGAGGAATCGTATGCCTGCCAGGTACGTCTTGATAGACTTATGCTTGAGTCCCTCTACCGCCAGACGTGACACAAACCGGCACAGCAACTCTCCCGATGCTGGGACTGCTTTCAACTTATATGTATTGCAAAAGGATATAAACCTCTTCTGGGCTGACCTGTATGTATGCTGTGTCGATTCTGCTAGTCCTTTTGTGAAATACTGTTGAGCAGCCCCGTCCAACTCCTTGATGTCCAGTCAGGACGGTCGAGCACTAGCGCCTTCATTAGACCGTGAGGAATATCTGTTGGGGCCTGATGAGCTGAGGGTACCTGAGATAGGAAGGACATGTGATCATTGCATGATAGTGCGTCCGCTGCCCCGTTATCTCTTCCTGGCAAATGAACAGCCCGTAACTTAAGATCAAACCTTGCCTCAAACAGAAACAAACATCTCATCAGCTGGGCAGCCAACTCGTCCTTGCTTGTACCCGACCTCACGATTGCTACTACCGCAGCATTATCGCACCTGAACTTTACTGCCTTTCCCTGCCAGTGTTTTCTCCACAGAGCAGTTCCCATCACAATTGGTAGGAGCTCCTTTGAGGTAATGTTGACGGCTGACCATGGCTCTGGCCACTGAAACTGAAACCACTCCCCCGACGACACGAAGGCTCCACATCCCCATGAACCAGATGCATCAGAGGTCACTATCACCTCCTCATGACCACCTGGGTCCTGCACCATTCCTACTCCATTCCAATGTGTGAGAAAAGTGGCCCACCAGCAGAGATCTGACCTGAACCCCACATTCAATTGAATCTTATGGTGCAGCTTTTTGGCCCTTGTCGACAGGGAGATCATGCGTCTCAGGAAGGACCGTCCTGGCCGGACTACACAACATGCATGCTGAAGGAGCCCAATGATAGAGAGCAGATCTCTCTTTGTGCACACCCGTTTCTCTTGCCACTCTCTGATGTTTACCTGGAGTCTGCACAGCTTCTCCTCTGGCAGCCTTAGGGTCCTTGACACCGAGTCTATTTCTATCCCTAGGAACACTAGCTTGGTTACTGGCCCTTGTGTTTTGTGTTCTGCCACTGGGACTCCTAGCTTAGCACAGCAGCTTAGTGCTGTATCCAGTGCCCGTGCACACTCATTAGTACCTGCTCGCCCCCATGTAAAGAAATCATCCAGATAATGGAGGCAGGACACTCCACAGTCTTCCAAAATATACTGGAGCCCATCTGCCACGGCGTTAAATATCTTGGGGGCTGATCTGAGCCCGAACGGCAGTGCTGTGTCTATGTACCAACACCCCTCCCACTCCATACCTAGGAGTCGGCGGTCATCTGGGTGAGTGCTCTATCTGGCCAATCCGCTTTCAGAAAAATGAAAACCTGATTTCTGATTTATTTCCTCTGAATTTCAGAAACCAGCAGATTTTCCAAATCCCGAATTTTATGGGAGAAATCAGATTTTGATCTATTTGACCGCTGAAACTTGAAAACGGATTTGCGTTGTTTTAGCCTGTTTCAGCTTTCAGCTTTTTAGCTTGGTATTCAGCTGAAAGATGATTTTTTGGAGTCCATTTCAGCTTTGAGCTCAGTTGAAAGTTAAAGGGCGAGTGCCCTACCAGCCAATTGGCTTTCAAAAAAATGAAAACTTAATTTCTGATTTACTCGTCTCAAATTTCAGAAATCAGCTTTTCCAAATCCCGATTACTTAGTTGAAATTTGGAAATCCAGTTTTATCAAAAGCTGAAAACTGATATACAATCTGTAAGAAAATTGAGCATTCAGCTTTCAGCTTTTAGCTAAGAAAAAAGCTAACGGCCGAAAACTGCTGCTAGCTGACCAGACTTGAGAAACACGCAAAGCTAATTTCTGAGTAAATGCTCTTCAATTTTCAGAATCAGCTCAGCCAAAACCTAAATTTGGAATACAGCTAAAAGGTAGGAGGATGGATGGCTTACTTCTTTGCAGCTCTCCTGCCAAATCGACTTCATTTGTAGTTTTAGAAATTAGTTCACTGCAAAACAGAATAGCTTTTTCATGGCATTCAGCTTTTAGCTTTTCGTTTTGTGGAACGAGAATCAACTTTGATGGTGTCCCAATCCATGGATTGTAACACTTTACCATACCACTTAGATGAAGTCCGATGACAATAGTCTCTAGCAATGTGGAGAGGGGGAAAAAATATCTCGATAATTCAATGCCCCAAGTGGAGGTAGCTAGTTGACATAAAAATTTTGCCTGAAAACCATAACATTTTTTTGTTTGCTTGTTGTTTTATGTGTTTCATAGGAAAACTGAATCTGACAATTTAGAAAAATGGATATTCTTCTATCTACAGGTCACAAAAAGAATCTTTGATGATGATGATAATAATGATAATAATAATAATAATAATAATAATGATGATGATAATAATGATAATAATAATAATAATAATAATAATAATAATGATAATGATAATAATGATGATAATGATAATGATAATAATAATAATAATGATAATGATAATAATAATAATAATAATAATGATAATAATAATAATGATAATGATAATGATAATAATGATAATGATGATGATGATGATGATGATAATGATAATAATAATAATGATAATAATAATAATATAATAATAATGATAATGATAATAATAATGATGATGATGATGATGATGATGATAGTTAATAATAATAATAATAATAATAATAATAAAACTGAGGTCGAACTCTCCTTGGTGATATTATAACACACTGTAAACAGCAAGATTTCTAGAGGGTACCTGTGGGTCACCGCACACTCAGTCTCAGAGGAGATACCAACTTTACTCATGCGCTGGTGGGGCGTGGTATGCTGCCACCAGAGTCCTCCTCCCCGGCCTAATATTGACTTATGGAGTTTTAAATCTATCGTAAGGCACGAGGTAGAACTAAAATGTCTGACGGATGATACAAGTATATATATGACTGTAAAGGCCACGCCTATTATGACGGGCTATGACACACGAAGGATAGAGACTTCCTGCACTGCAGCTTTACGTTCACACTGCAGCACAGGAACACACAAACATACGAACGATCAACACTAATTAACAAATGAATGACTTGCACAAACAACTAACTGGCTAAATACAGAGTACCAAAAATATGACTGTGTGTGTGCATGACTAGTTCTGTTCTGTTGGAGGCGTGGTATCCTGCCACACCTCATCACTTTCTGTCGGCCCGACCCACATCTCCCCCGCCTAAGCTTTGACCTCCGGGAGAAGCTGGTAACAAGGAGGGCCACGATTGCCTCGAAAAACCATCGGCGTTTGAGTGATCTCTTCCAGCTCGATGAACTATTTCAATGGGTCTGTCTTGCAAGGTGAGTGCAAATCGAAGAAGTCTGCGGTTCAGACCCCTGCCTGACTGGAGAGCCAAACACGCTCTATGATCAGTGACGATCTTCACTGGACGTCCGTATACCAATCGCTCAAAATGTCGAACGGATGCTACAATAGCAAGACTCTCAAGTTCTGTAACAGAGTAGTTGCGCTCAGAAGGGCGGAGCTGACGACTGAAGAATGCCACGGGGAGCTCCACATTGTCACGTACTGCATGGAGACACGCCCCGATCCCGTCACCGGAAGCATCAGTGTATAAGACCATCTCATCATCCTGTCTAGGGACACACAGCACAACATGATCAGCAAGTATATCCTTAATCTTACCGAATGCGTCCTCCATGCCCACCGTCCAATCCACCTGATGAGGAGAACGGAGAGAGACTGAGGGAGTGAGAACTGCAGAGAACTGACCAAATCCTGGGATGAACCGTCTATAATAAAACATGGCGCCCAGGAAAGAACGCATGGCTTTCTTTGTACCAGGTTTCCTGAATGCTACAAGAGCATCAACTCTACATTGGGGAATAGACAACCCACCCCCACCTATTCTGTGACCAAGGTAAGTAAGGTGCTTTCTACCAAAACAACACTTCTTTCTTTTAATGGAGAAACCAGCAGCACTAAGACACTCTAGACACGTTTAAGATCTAACAAGTGATTTTCCCAAGAGTCACTGAAGACCACAACATCATCTACATAATTGCAGCTGACGTCACTAACTGGAGAAAGGACTGCTTCTACTGCCGCCTGAAAAATGGCAGGAGCGTTCTTAAGCCCAAAAGGCATGCGAACATACTTAAACTTTCCCAGTGGACAGACAAAAGTAGTTAGGTCACTAGAGGCATCATCCATAACTATCTGATGGAAACCGGATGTAAGGTCCAGAGTTGATAAACATTTACTCTGACCGACTTTCTGCAAAATTTCATCTAAAGATGGAACCCAATACCGAACTAGAGGAGTAACTGAGTTAAGTTGACGAAAATCAACACAAATACGAACAGAGTTATCTTTCTTCCTCACTGGAACCAAAGGTGAGGACCAAAGGGCACTTGACTTAACAATAATACCCTCATCAAGGAGTTTGGTAAGTTCTTTCTTCACAGCTTGTTCAATACCAACAGGGATGTTTCTACCCTGCTGAGAGACAGGCGTTGCATGTTCAGACAATACTATTGTGCATTTAGCAGATTTGCACAAACCAGGTTTATCACTAAATGAACAAGAAACACTATACAATACATCAAGCAATTCTTTGTTATTAAAACCATCACATTTATCAGAACTGAGCAAAGGAGAAGATTCTAGCAAATTAGTGTCTATGCCCACTTCCTCGGCCACCAAAGTCGCTGCACACACATTGAGGGGTCTGTCGACATATGTCTTCAGATTGTTTATGTGAGCAAGACGTGTGGGATGGCCATCACCCTTGCTAACCTTAAAGGTAACACGGGAGACTTTGTCAGTAACACAATAGGGGCCTTCCCAGGAAGCTTGGAGCGAACTATGAAGCCCAGGGATTCTCACTAAAACTTTATCACCAACATTCAAGGTTCTGTCAGTTTTGCCTTTGTTATAACTAATGGCTCTACTCTCATTGGCTGTGGCTTCCTTAGAAGTTGCCATATCATGAATAACACCTAACTGGTCATTAAGTTTCAACAACCAACTTTCAACGTCCATACACTGTAAAGATTTCTCAGACCATCCGTGATATAAGAGATCAAGGGGACCAATAACTTCTCTGCCATAAACTAGCATGTGAGGGGAGAAACCTAAGTCTCTGTTGGGGACTTGTCTGATAGCAAATAATGCCATGGGCAAAAAGTCAACCCAATCAATCCCACTATCAATAGCTTTGGCCAACATAGGCTTTAGAGTCCCATGTAGCCTTTCCACAACCCCGTTAGACTGAGGCCTATATGGAGAGGATTGTATGGTATGCACACCCAGCAAAGTGCTTAAGTTATCCATTAACTTGGAAAGAAACACAGTGCCACGATCTGACAGCACTTTGAGAGGAATACTAGTACAGGATATGATTTGGAGGAAACACTGCGCAGCTTCCTGAGCGGATGCAGTACGCATGGGAAGTGCTTCAGGCCACCTACTAGACAAGCAAATATAAGTGAACATGAATCTGGAACCACGCTTGCCCTTGGGAAGGGGACCTACCAGATCAACAGCCACAGATTCAAAAGGCTGTGTTAACACTGGTCTCTGCACCATGAGTGCTTTCTTGTTACCCGACTGATTAATACGTAGGCAGACATCACAACTTTTGACAAACTTAACTATATCTCCATGGATACCTGGCCAAACAAAACGAGAATTTAACAGGCGCCTCATCCCACGGACACCTGCATGAGCAGTATTATCATGGGCCAGTGTAAGTGCTTTACATCTTTTAATCTTGGGCAATACGATTCTATCACACACATTGTTGAACTCATCCAAAATACTATGAATCAAAACACCTTTATCATTATAAGAGTAACCATTTAGCTTTCTAACGCCCAAATCTCTAATAGACTCTAAACTAGGATCACTTTTGACCTCCTGAATAAGAAAGTCAGCACTAGAAAGATCATTACACTCAGGAATATCAAACTCGGGATTATCAGAAACAACAGGATTAATCACCACACTAGGAGGTGTAGACTGGGAGATACAATCATCACCAGCACCATTCCCACCTGACGACTCAACAGGCTGGGGAACACCATCTGAAGAACAAATGGCATTATTACTACTGAGAGATACATGGCTATTCAATTCATCTTCCTTACATTCTTCAGAAACAACACCAAGCCCAGATCCCAAGAAATCAGACTCAGAAACCGAAGCAGTACTACCATCAACCTCAGCAGCACACTTCTCAAAACCGAGATCAATGTTAGCCAATCTCTCAAACTCAGATTGAAATGTGATAGGGTCAGCTTCTACAATATCAGACACAAACTTTTTCTTTCTTCTAGACCTGTTAGATTTAGTCATTGACCTTGTCACAACTGCTACCGTAGCACTCCTCTGGATGTTATCAGAGCCCTGAGAGGTCTTACAAGCCTCCTGCGGGTTGACAACAGAGCCAGCACCATCTTCAGAGAGTGAATGGATGCCCGAGGTATCATCGGGGTGCCCTGCCTCCTCTGCCCTGGGAGGAGCATTAGAGGCAGCATCCAAAAGGAGCCGGGAAGCCATGTCTCCATCCATGGGGACAGAGAACAGGACCCTGTTACAGAGGTCATCCTCATGAGCCACTGCAACCACGGACATAAACGTTTTCCCACTATAATCAAAATCCACTTCAGCTGTCTGAAGCAACTTGGGTTCGCCATTCCAACCACGGACTCTCACAAAATCATCACGTAGCTGGTCCTCGTAAACCAAGGGTGCCGGCACAATAGTAATCTCGGCCCCAGTATCAGGTACGATCTGGCATGGAAAGCCATTGACCATACCATCAACATGGGAGGCACCATTTTGCACAGCAATCCAGCTGGTATTGTATGTCCTCGAACCACGTTTAACAACAATCTGCTTATTGTCAACCCTGCTCTCACCCTTATTACCCTGACCAGACTGGTTTTTATTGGGGCAATCAGGAGACTTATGTCCTGGGGTATTGCAAGTACAGCACACTATGCCTTGTGGCTTAACATGGCTGACATTATTGGGGACAGATTCATTCACACTTCTATTTCTGAAACGGCATTCAAAGGCCCTGTGTCCATATTTGTGACATACATAGCATTGAAAAGAAGGTCTATGGGACACACTGCTACTACTACCAGGGGCATAATTTCTAGCCACAGGTTTATCATATTCAGACTCTTTAAGAGAGGTTGCGACATTGCTAAGATCTTTGAAGGAACGGATCTCACGTGCATCCATCAACGAACGTTGGCTTTGAGGCCTGGATGCTCGAAAAGCAGAAGTAGCCATGAAAAGAAGGAGATCGTTCTTATCATTCGTCGCCATATCAATGGAATCAATCAAACTCTTAATCTTCGAATACGCTTTGAGAGTATCTACCGATTTATTCTCACTCACAAACTCTGAAAGCTTAACTCCTAAAGACAGTCTACTAGAACCTAGAGCATCAGAGAGCAACTTCTTCAGCTCAGGGTATGAAAATCCAGCTCGATCCAAAGTGGAAATATACTCAGCAGCTGTCTCAGACTGGAGCTTCTGGAGCAAAATGGTTTTGAATCTCGCTCTCGGGCAGCCAATATCGGTCAGATCATCTTCAAGCTTCTTAATATATTTAACGATATCAGCACCTTCCTTGTGCGGAGCTAAAGCATTAATCTGCCTGTTCAACTCTGCCACCGAAGTAGAGGAAGAGGAACTAAGACGCACGTCAGAGCCGTGATCCATTTCCCTCACCATCATCTTTCCCATCATGCTCATGAAATTTCTCATGAACATGGCCTCACCTGGCGAAGGTTCACCAGGACCCGCACCCATAGGATTAGGGTTTTCTTCCTCAGGGCGAACATCTACATGCTCATTACCCACCACACCATCAACTACAGACTCAATATCATCAGGATCTCTATCCATTTCCATAGAACTATTCACAGACTCACTAAGCAAACCACAATTTGCAAACAATTGGGAAGTCAAAACAAAAGGATCGTTAGGTTTACTTCTCTCACGATCACTATCAGAACTTTTACTAGCCAAAACTAAACAGCTACTACTACTATTATTCTTTCTACAAGGCTTAAACTTATCAGGGAGCACACTACCTTTAGAACAATCAGATAGAGAATCAATACCAGAATCCTTGAAGGTCTTTTTGCAAGCTCTATCTCTCGTCTCTCTCCGGATCATCCACAGGCCAAAGGACGTGGGATAGTCTACAAAACAGGTAAGATAGGACACACAAAGCTAGCCGATCAAATGCACCAAATGTCACAAAGACAAGAAACAATGAAATGTTACCCAGATACAAATTACCAACTGATCCTGAGGTAGACACGACTATCGAATCCGAGTGTTAAATCGGGACAGAAGATCCAACGCACAGGGACAGAAAACTTCCGAAAAGTAGCCGACGCAGACGACACGAAATCGCTGACGATGTCTGGGATTCCTTTCCCAGACAGTCAAAACATTATATGTGTTTATTTCCTTCCCTTATCCCTCCATTTTTTCTTATTGTATATATGCGTATTCCATTTCCTTTGTGACGACCATTTCCATCTCTAAATCCCTCTTAAATTATATTCATATCCATCCGCATCCCATTCCACCCCACATTATGTTGTACTGTATTTAGTTGTCTGTAATTCTTAATGATACTTGTTGTTTACCTCTGACGCACTCGTACATACCAGCCGCGAGATAGTTGCGCACCTTTTTTGCTCTGCTCACAAGACTGCAAGCTACACGGCCAGCGGTTGCGTGAGTTCTAGAGCCGCGCCGCGTTAAGCAAACACCTGGTCCTTCGAACCGTCCAACACCTGCTGGGGACGATCCTTTCCCCTTCATTTTGTTGACGATCCTTTCCCCTACAGACGACAATTGTAGAATGTCAACTCCAACTTCCGAAAAGTAGCCGACACAGACGACACGAAATCGCTGACGACGATTGTAGAATATCAACTCGAAACTTTCGAAAAGTAGCCGACGCAGACGACACGAAATCGCTGACGACAATTGTAGAATATCAACTCGAAACTTCAACTCGAACTCGAACTTCTTCTTCTTCGATGGCGCAGACTGGATCACTAACACCGCTGCCGCCAGTTGTGGGTCACCGCACACTCAGTCTCAGAGGAGATACCAACTTTACTCATGCGCTGGTGGGGCGAGGTATGCTGCCACCAGAGTCCTCCTCCCCGGCCTAATATTGACTTATAGAGTTTTAAATCTATCGTAAGGCACGAGGTAGAACTAAAATGTCTGACGGATGATACAAGTATATATATGACTGTAAAGGCCACGCCTATTATGACGGGCTATGACACACGAAAGATAGAGACTTCCTGCACTGCAGCTTTACGTTCACACTGCAGCACAGGAACACACAAACATACGAACGATCAACACTAATTAACAAATGAATGACTTGCACAAACAACTAACTGGCTAAATACAGAGTACCAAAAATATGACTGTGTGTGTGCATGACTAGTTCTGTTCTGTTGGAGGCGTGGTATCCTGCCACACCTCATCACTTTCTGTCGGCCCGACCCACAGTACCCTTACTGTTTATTATTAAGAATTGATATAATATATAATTGCTCAATACATTTAAAAAAATCATGATAAGAAAGTTATCTGACATTATGAATGGGTAAATTATAATAACTAGTTTATTGTTTGGCTCTTCTTTTGCATTCAGGTAACTTTCGACAAGTTGGACAGTACCATTTTCCACTAGGAATAGTCTTCATCTTCAGACATCTAGTATGATACCATTCTATAGGACAGTTGGGAAAATCGCATGCAATCATCTCGTCTCCATCCTTTTCAACACCTTTACAATAACAATACTTTTTGGCTGCTTCATTTTGGGATGGAGTCGAAGATGGTTCTGATGTACTTGAAAGTCCAGCCTGTGCAGAATGTTTAGAGCTGCTAGAAATACATGGTCTGGTATACCACCTGCCAAGCAATTCAGGAAGAATACAAATCTTGAAAAACTCGGTACACTTTTTGACACACTCTAGCCAAAAGTCAGGATCTGGTAAAACACATTCAATATGTAATACAGGTTTACCATTGTCAGGGAAGGTGCAAACCACAAAGTCACCGTAATCCACTCCACAGATAAAGATCTGCGTTTGAACCTGATAATAGTAAGGATGGGAGTGATCAAGACCGAGTAAGCCATCTGCATTCTTTTTTAAACAAAACTTCTTGTCATGTTCTGCACTATCATGGATAGTGTCGCTTCTATGACAAAATGGACACTTGATTTCAACCACTCCATTTGTGCAACAGCTACATTTCACTAATCCATCAGGTGAGGCTCCAATATGAGCCCACTGTGGATTTATGAACAATCCACCATCATTCACTTCAAACTCATCATGCTTGGCTATCATATGGTTCACATAAGTATCTCTTGCATATTTTTCATGATTGCACCCCCATGAAGTCGCAGCACTGACAAATTTAAATGCTTCTGGGTAACAGATTACTTTGATCAGACTTTGGGCTGGGCTAGTTGGATCAGTACGACAAGCTGCTTTCATTTTAGATGCTGTTATTCGGCCGGCTCTATACTTATACCACAGATTTGAACGAAACTGTTCTCGAGTAACTCTTTCCACTGATTTTGCCATTTCATCAGTCATTAATATTTGAGTATTACAGCAAGTATCTAGAAGTTCAGGATAATCCATTTGCAGGTACTCTTCTTTATGAAGTTGAGGCAATGGAAGGGGGAAATTGGGAAGAGAAGTTTTGGGTTGAAAGTCATTTGCATACGGAAGTGTTATTGATAAAATAGCCGGCTTACTTCCACACTCACTTAAAGTTTTATAAAAATGTTCAAGTGCTACATCAGTAGGTGGAGAAACAGTATGAGACATTCTAGCTTTTTTTGAAGTAGAAACTGTTGAATCTGTCAAAGCATCATCTATTTTCCTTTTCTTTCCCTTTGCAGAAGTAAAATCAATGTCTTTAACTGGAGCATAAGGAATATTTTTCTGAAAAGTAGGAATCACCCATTGGCACTTTTCTTGTGTACAAGTTGTCTTACTTCGAAGTCTGGCTGATGTCTCAAGAAAAAATAAAACTGCAGCTACATGAGTGCATACCTCCCCCAACCCGGCCATGCAATTACAATGGGCACAGAATACTTCTCCAGTCTTCTCACATACTATCCAACATGATAAAGGTGTAGCATTGCTTCGCTGTGAATGCCTAACCTGAACCATACAACAACAAAAGGAGTAATTATTCAGCTGAATAGTTCTATCACTGTAACAGAACGTGTGTCTGAAATTAGATACTATTTAATGTTTCTTCAACACTACTAATAATATCAATGTTGAATGTACACAAATTGGTTTTCAATTCATAGTTTGAGTTACAAAACACAAGTTCTACCAATCCTAACTTCACAAGTCATCAATAATGATAGCATTAAGATTAACTCCAGCACTTTATAAACCATGAATCATGCCTGAAACTTACTCGTCCCGTAACAACAGATTTGTGATTGATGTTCCAAGCACTGACCTCCTTGACCCAGCCACTTACAAATTGATTATAAGCTTCCATCGATTTATGCGCCTTAAACTGCTTAGCTGTAACAAAACTAGTCTCCAAAACTAAGAAAGAGACCAAATCAGAAGCTTCAACCGGTGGCAAATCACAAGTAGATGGCGAGTCATTCTCAGTTACAGCTTTACCGGCCAATAAGAAAGGGTCTACACCATTCAGCAAGTGCAGCTTCTCTAAGTACCTCTTTTTAGCCTCTCCCGGTAATCCCTCCGCGTAGTCGGAGAGTCGAGTAGTAGCCAGAGCCATATTCCCTGAAAAACAGCTGTACACCAGTAATTTGACAATGCTCAACGCGCGTGCTTTTAAAGCCCATGACATCATTATTACGTAAACGACGAAAACGCTCTATAGACAGCCAACATCCTGGAAGCTCTAAACCTATGTCCCTGTTAAACTTGTTGTTGTCAGGTGTCATCTGTATGTGTAGAGCTTCCTTGATCTTCAACTCACCGTGCTTACTGGCCAAGCATGTTCAGCAATGGCTGAAACCTTCTCATCACCTCTCTTACAAGCATCCTGTTGTTCTTTTTACTCTCTTCTCAACTTTACCACAACTGCAGGGTATACTGTACACTATGGATGACCTGTAGTAATGGGTATAGTATGTTTGACTTTAGTAATATGTGATCTTAGTGTCTTATCTGTCAAAATCTACACACTGGCTGAATGCTCTCACTCAATCCTGCTATGTATGGAATAGTAAGAATCAAACCTTTCTCCTGCTCAGTATTTGTGTGATCTTTAGAAGGTAACTCTTTAGAGTCTGCCCTAATGGTTGCATTGCCATAACCATTGCTTTGAAGTACTTTGTGTAGGTGTTTATCTTATTCCTTCAAGTTTTCACTCATATTAGTTACCCTCCTAGCTCTCTGATACAAGCATCTCACTATTCCTCTCTTTACAATTAGGATGATGAGACTTAAAGTGAAGGTATCTATCTGTGTGTGTGTGGGTTTTCTGTACACAGTGGATGTAAGCATACCATCACTCTCTCTTTAATAAGCAATCCAAAAAAGGTCTTCCTCAAAGAATTCCATGTACAGGTTGGCCACAACTGCGGAAACAGGAGAACCCATGGCTGCTCCATCTATAACTTGTTCACAACAGTTCCCATTGTACCTAAAGTAAGTTGATCTATGGCAGACCTCTAATAATTCTGTGATGCACTCAGGAGATAGACATGTTCTCTCATCCAGACTTTCGTCATTCTGGAGCTTACCTCTGATCACAGATACTGCCTCATCTATTGGAACATTGGTGAACAGGGAAGACACATCTAAACTCACCATCATTTTGTCAGATCTCAAGCATACACTATTAATGACATAATTATAGAGAATTCTTTGAGAGTAATACTGATTATTATATAAATTTCTTCGCTGGATATGTGGTAAAAAAAAAAATCATAAAAAAGTCTAAAAAAAGTTTTGAAGAGTTTGATGAATCCACTATCCAGGGCCATGCTTGATGTGCCGCCTATCACCATCCCAAACTCAGGTTTCTGTCGTAGCTGCAGTCGTCATCAAAGCCCCACTTACTTCTCACCTGCCCATAATGAGCCAATAGGTTTCTGAGGACAATTAAAAAGAATTACAAAACATTGGCTATAAATAATACCCATTAAAAGAAATGAACCTGGTAAACAACAACACATTAAAAACTTATAAATGTTTTTCTGTGTAAATTACACTTGCATGAAGTATATATTTGGCCAATAACATGAGATAAATTTATATAAAAAAGTGCCAATCCATGAACAAATAAACTCCACTATTACAATCGTCCCGCCACAAACAACTTCAATTCTGACAAATCATAGCTACAGGTCTAATCACCACGAAGCAAGGAAAAACGAGAGCATAAAAATTAGCAAAAACAATAAAATTGAGCAGTTTAAATGGTACTACATGTCATTTGATGCAATAGTTTAAAACAGAAAACAGAAGAGCGAAAGACAAAGGGAAAAAAACACCAAGAAATGAACAAATGTTGTCAACAACACCCTGTGGGGGTGCCGGATTGCTCCTTTGCTGCTGCGTACAGCGCAATGCCACAGTCTGGTAGACAGCAAAGTCGCTGCCACCAGAGTTCAGCTTTAAGAGTTGCCTCACTTGAGTGAACGTATTTACAGCAAGTACTGAACTAAAATTACAACACGTGGCGAGGGGCTTATGAATAAGAGTCCTCTCGCCACTGACCAATGAAAATGACACACACTATTGCAGGTGACCTGCGCACTACTACTCACACTTAATGTTCTATACAATACACACTCTAACAACAATAGTATGGATGACATGATATAAACATAAACTAGTTCTCTTCTCCTTTCGTCTTCTCTTGCTTCTCCTTTTCTCTATTCTCCAGTGTGGGCGACTCCTGTATGCCCACATCTCCCCCCTCCTCCAACAGCTGGGTGACACGGTCACTGACATCAGCTTCTCCATGACACCTGCTCAAGTCGTCTGCAACCACATTTTCATCTCCTGCTCGATACACAATATCAAAGTTGTACATAGACAATTTCAAGCACCAATTATATATTCTCCTGTTTTCCTGTTTCCCACATCTCATATTCACTAATCCTTTATGATCGGTAACCACCGTGAACTTCCGACCATATAAAAAATAAGCAAAGTGCTTGATGGCTTCATAAATCCCCAAGCCCTCCAGCTCTTGGGCACTGTAGTTCGATTGGGCTCCTCTCAGCTGTTTTGAGAAAAAGGCGACCGGCAAATTCTCCTTGTTTCGAACCACGGAAAGGACAGCTCCTATCCCCGTCGAGCTCGCGTCACTCTCTAGTACAAATACATCACTTACACATGGAACACATAAACGTACCGATACAGATAATTTATTACATAACGCATGGAAAGCGTCTAACATCAAACTCGTCCAACTCACCACCCCAGACATTGCCGTAGACGTGTGTGGCGTGAGGACAGAGGACCATTGATGAAGTCCAGGAATGAACATCCTATAGAACCCCACCAGGCCCAAGAAGCCACGCAACTGCTTCCTCGTTCTAGGCAGAGGATGATTCTTAATTGCCTCTACCCTCGCTTCTGGCACACTGATCATGCGCCACCCAACTGGTGACCTAGGAACTCCAGTGTTCGTCTTCCAAAGCTACATTTCGACCTTTTACAGGTCAGGCCATTCTTCCTTAAGGCCTCCAAAACTCTCTTCAAATGTTTCAAGTGTCCTTCCCAATCTCCCGACACTACTAGAATGTCATCTATATAGACGTTGGCGCAATCCCTGCACTCCACCAAAACCTCATCCATCAGTCGCTGAAATACTGACGGAGCGTTGGTCAGTCCAAAGGGCATTCGACGGTACCTGAACTTGCCGAACGGGCAAACAAAACACGTTTTGTCTCGATCTTCCTCCTCTACCATGACTTGGTGAAACCCTTTCGCCAGGTCGATCTTGGACATTACTCGTCCAGTTCCCACCTTTTCCACCATCTCGTCAGACGACGGTATGTAGTACGGTTCCTTCTCCGTTACTTCGTTGAGTCGACGGTAGTCAACACACAACCTGATGTTACCGTCTGGCTTCCTTACTGGCACCAGTGGCGATGCCCAGTTGCTCCTGCACCTCTCGATGATTCCCAACTCTTCCAAACCGTTCAATTCTTTCTTTACCAATTCCCTGATCCCTAAGCGGACCGAATATGGCGTTTGTCGAATGGGTTCACTGTTACCGGTGTCAATGGACATCACCACCCGATCCGTGCTTCCCGGACTGTCGGAGAAGACATCGTCATACGTCCCCAGTAACCCTTGCAACTCACACTCATTGAACCCTTCACATTCACCTCTCAATACACTGCTCTCATCACCCTGTTCTTCCACTACTATATCTAATCTCCTTATACAAGCTCTCTCCTTAAACTCCTTGATACAATTCACATGCACCACCTTAGAGTGCTTCTCATTCTCAACTCTCCCTATTCTATAGTTTACTGCTCCCATTTTCCTTAAGACCTTGTACGGACCCTGCCATGAGTCCGACAACTTACAGGTCATTCCCGGTACCCTGTATAAAACTAAGTCTCCCTCCTTAAACTCTCTTAACTTCGTTCCCTTGTTCACATACTGTAACCTACTCTCCTTTCCTTTGGCCATTCTCAAGGCTGCACTATCTCTCACGTTTTCTAGTCTCTCTGCCATCTTCGTTACCCATTCACACACATTCAACCTTTCGGCTTCCACCTCGTACAGACCATGGTACAGGGCGTCCAGAGGAGTCCTTACCCTGAACCCATAAACCATATCAAAGGGACTGTACCCTGAGTCTGCGTGAGGCATCTGCCTTAGTACAAACAGCACAAAACATAACTGGCCAACCCAGTCCAACCCTTCATCTATACTCTTCCCTAATACACTCTTCATCGTCCCGTGCATCCTCTCCACGGCTCCATTCGTCTCAGGGTGGTAGGGGGACGTACGTACCTTCTCTATCCCCAATTGCTCACACAGCTGAGTCATCACCCTACCGCAAAACTGACTGCCTTGGTCAGTAAGGATCCTCTCAGGGACAGAGGTCCTAGAGAATATGGACCATAGTCCATCCATCACAGCCTTCGCCGTAATGCTCCTTAAAGGCACTGCCTCAGGCCATCTCGTAGCTAAACAAATGTATGTTAAGATGTACCTGTTTCCTCCCTTCCCTTTAGGCAGTGGCCCAACCAAGTCAATAGCCACGCTTTCGAAAGGCTGTGCCAGTATAGGCCTCTCGACCACTGGTGCCCTCCTTGGCCTGTACTTGCTCCTCACGTACCTTCAGCTTCTTCCGCCTCTTGGTCCTCTCCCACCCTACTTCCAACTTCGGGCCTATTTAAGGGATCGGACTGGCTACTCGCTCCATCCTCAGGTTCAGGCTCAGCATCACCTTCAGGACTAACTGTTTCCCAAGACACAATCTCTCCTAACCCTTCTTCACACTCGTCTAACTCTCTCTCTCTCCTAACCATACTCCTTGTTAATACATTGACCCCAGCCCTGTCTTCAGACACGTACTCTCTTATGGCCTCTCTATATGCCGTGGCTTCGTGGTCATCTGCCAAAGAAACCGGTACCAAACAAGCTACCCCTAAGGATTCGCTCTCATCTATAATGGCCCTTATCCTTTTCACATGGCCTCCGACCACAAACTCGCTCATACAACTTTTATACCGCTTTTCTGTTCCACCATATCCCTTCACATACACGTCTGCACACAGCTCTATCCCCTCCGGAACCAGTGCCTTGGGTACAGACCCTAGCTCAGCACCAGAGTCAATGAGGACCTTAGTTCTCATCCCGTTCACCATTCCGTACGCCACATTCTCAGCCTGCCCTGACTCGCTTCTCCTTAGCATAGACATTTTAGTTGGGTTAGGCTCCTTCTTAATGGTAACTGTACTCTTCTTAGCTGTGCATTCAGGGCTCTTATGTCCTACCTTCCCGCAATTGTAACAGGTGGGCACTCTTGCAATGTAACTGCTACCCTGTTTGTCTCTCCTGCACTCACTAGCTCTGTGACCCTTTTCACCACAACTGTAGCATGTAACGACTCCATATGTGCTTCCCACTTTGTCTCCCAAACCACCCCCTTGGGCCCTTCCTCCACGCCCATACCAACCTTCTTTGTCTACTGTTCCCCTATATCCCCTAGTTATCTCACTTGGACCACTGCCCAAAGGTCTATAAAAGTTCCCCTTCTGCCTCCCGGACATCCAGTCCTCAAGAGTATCTCTCAGTTCCCCCCACTCCCCAATCTTCCTCATCTCTAAATACGCCTTTCCACTAGGCGGCAAGTTCCTTCTCAATACAGCCAATGCTATGGCTAACATACAATCCTCCACACCCTTACAACCTTGACACATTCCTTTTGTTACCCTCACTAGCCAATCTGTTAACCCGCCTGCAGTCATACTCTTAAGCGACTCTCCATTAGCTTCTAACAACTGGTTCCCATAGGTGATAGCTGTTTCTCCCGTAGCCTTTAACAAGATCCTCTTTATTTCCCCGTACTCTTCACCTCTGTCCCTTGCTTGGGCCACTCTCATACACAGGGTCTCAGGTAACCTGGAATACAGTCTCTCCCCCCAATCGCTTTCGCTAATCCTACCTTCCCTCATTATCCGCTCAAAACTTCTCTAAGTAAGCCCCTAATTCGTTCCCTTCCTTATACACTCCTAACCCCTTCAACTTTTCTAGTAACAAATCTCTCCTCTCACGTGCCCTGTCGTCTTCCAGTCTAGAAGTCCTTCGGCGCTCTTCCTCTTCTCTACAACGGGCAGCTTCTTCCCCTCGTCGTCGGTCCTCTTCCTCTTCTTTACGCCTCCTTGCTCTCTCTTCTTCCTCTCTCATCCTGGCTGTTTCTTCTTCCTTTTCCTTTCTCTTTGCTTCCTCTGCCTCTCTCTCCCTTATGGCCTTTGCTTCCTTCTCTCTTCGGTTCACCTCTTCTGCAGCCTTTCTCTCTTCTCTATCTGTCGCGTCTTTCTCCACTAGGTATCGTAACAGCGAAGCCACTTCACTTTCTTCACCTCTCTTCGACATTTCTACCTCTCCCTCACTGTCCTCTACTAGTTCTGACTCTGCTCCTGACTCCTCTTCGTATTTTGCTTCGGAAGGCCTAAATGGATAGGGCGATCGAGTTTTGACAGCTGGTCGCCCCGTGGGCCGGTACGGCTCCTTCCCGGTGCTCACCCCGGACGACTTCTTGGTCCTCCTCCTCGCCTCACTTGGTCCAGGCTCTGTCATAGAGGGCAAGCGAACTCGTCCTCACTTGAGACCCTGTGAAATACAAATAATCAACACAGTGATCACACGATGAGCACAACACAATATTAGAACCAATCAACAAAATTTCTTACGATTACAACCCTTAAAATTCACAACACAAACACAACTACGCTGTGAGTGACACAAGTCTCTAAGCTGTCAGAACTTCCTCCCCAGTGGTTCTTCCTTCTTCTTCTCGCTTCTCCGCTTTCTTCTCTCTTTCTATGGCCTCCCTCTACCGTGGTAAAGGGCCTTGTGATTGCTCTTCTCTGCCTTGACAAGTAGAGTGTTCTCTCCCTCTGCCGTAACAAGGGTTTGTGGTTTTTGTCTTAGTCCGTAGACCGTGGTAGGGTGGAAAATTCCACTCCGGTTAGTATCTCCGTCCGTGGACGCAGAATGTTGGGACCCGCAACCACCGTAGTAGTTTCTTTGTCCTTGTTCTTTTAGGATCCTGAGTCGGACGTCTCCTCCTCAAGTAAGATCCCACCGCTGCCACCAAATCTGTGGGGGTGCCGGATTGCTCCTTTGCTGTTGCGTACAGCGCAATGCCACAGTCTGGTAGACAGCAAAGTCGCTGCCACCAGAGTTCAGCTTTAAGAGTTGCCTCACTTGAGTGAACGTATTTACAGCAAGTACTGAACTAAAATTACAACACGTGGCGAGGGGCTTATGAATAAGAGTCCTCTCGCCACTGACCAATGAAAATGACACACACTATTGCAGGTGACCTGCGCACTACTACTCACACTTAATGTTCTATACAATACACACTCTAACAACAATAGTATGGATGACATGATATAAACATAAACTAGTTCTCTTCTCCTTTCGTCTTCTCTTGCTTCTCCTTTTCTCTATTCTCCAGTGTGGGCGACTCCTGTATGCCCACACACCCCTGAAGAGTTGATAATATACAATTATAGCACATTACTATGGCTGAACAGTGACAAAGTTTAGGAAATGTTAAATTTATTACTCTAAAGTAAGCTGATCTTTTGTTGTAATGATAATTTTTTTTATAAAGAATAACAGACATGGAACAATATAAACTGGAAGTGATGACACTGTAAACTACACACACAACTAATAAACAGTAACAACAACAACATGAAACAACAACACGAAAACAACAACAAGAAAAATAAGTGTCATATAGAGTAAGTCGCCTATAACCAGTAACTCTTATCGACCATTCTGGTTCTATTATAAACCGGCATAGTTTCCGGACATCATGGAAAATTATATTATCAACTGGCATAGTGTACAGACATTCACAAAAAAACAACAACACCCAAATAGTAATACTGAGTTATGTAATACTTGCTATTATTTTTTTGGTTGGAGTGGCTACACTGTGCTTGTGAATTGCGGGGACTAAACACTGCCAGGAAGTATTTTGGATGATTAAGGTCAAGCGCATATTAGCGCACACGATTACGATGATTTTTTTATACTATAAATTATTACAACCATGTGATAATACCTCGAAATTGCAAATATGGTTATGATTAGTTCTGAATCGATACCAATTCTTTTGGTTAGTGGTCGATAATAAAGCAATACAATTTGAAAGCAAAATAATAACAGGTAATGGTCGTCGACAAACTTCGACGGAGACCACGTGTCTCTGTTGCGAAGAGTTTCGCCACTCAAATGAAAGTTCAAACTCCAGGGCTTATTTTGGTGGAAACTTTGTTGTGGGAAGGAAGAATAGTGTGTGTGTGTGTCTGTGAGTGTGTGTGTGTGTGTCTGAGTGAGTGAGTGAGTGTGTGTGTGAGTATGTGTGTGTGAGTGAGTGAGTGTAAGTTCTGGTCAATAATTGGTGGCCTATGATAAGTCACAGGAATAAAGTTTATCTACGATACCTATTATGATTGTATCAAAATGTACAAGTTTTTAGTATTAAAAAATTGGTACTGATTCTTAACTACTTCTCTCTATGACCACATATCATGTGGAGTATGGCCAATGATCTTAACCCTTTCCTTCCGGAGCTGCTTTAAAGCGTTCCAAGATCAGGTCAGCTTCTTCGATTTTTTGGAGACACATAACGATTAGTTAGACGCTTAAAATTTGAAATACATGTGTCCAGAGCATTACTAAAGCTAGGAAAAATGTTTACAGACCAGGTAGCTTCGAGAGTATTTCACAACTTTTGTGTTTATGCCTAGGTTGGTCACAAATTTTTACTGCGGACTCTATGAAAAATTATATAAAAAGTTACCTTGGTCACAGAAGCTTTCTTTCTCTAGAAGCATTGTAGAAGCAGTAAAAAATGTCTTTGAACCTGTGAGAACCTGGTAGAGTATCAGACTAACCATTTGTTTACAGTCGAACACTCCGCGGTTGAATGAACTGTCTTCCCAGATTTATATAAATTAGCCATTGCTATATTTAGGCCTGTTATTTCATAACGTATGTCATTGGAAGCATGTGACTTTATAGGAAAAAAGTGTGAGCATTGTGGGACCTTAGCAACTTCGGGAAAAATTTTTTTTTTGCACCATCATATTCAAAATACTTCAACGAGTTACAACGCAGAGGACATTCCTGATTCAGTTTCATGTGGAAAGGAGAGAGATGAGGTCTACCCTTACAGTGGACCTAGTTTCAGTGCCGATGAATCAGAATACAGTAGCTCTGACTCCGAACTGACTCTGGTAAGCACCTATTTTAGGTATTTTTTTTATCACAAAAACAGCCTTCTTGTTAGCGTAGCTAGCAAAAGAAAGGTATTAGCTTCACAATGATATGTTTTTTATGTGTTATTCTTGAGTAGTTTTTGAATTATATTTTTTACTGTTGTTGGTTTTTCTGACCACATTCAAATTTTCACAAAAAAAAATTCAAATTTGTTTATGTACTTATAGCAGTGGGAGGAGATGCTAGCTTTTTAGGATGTGTGTAGTACATATTGGATTAGGTTTACAGCTGAACAACAAATTTGTTGT
>WLWD01001896.1_pt1 | contig 81471 bp, 73 predicted proteins | sample 6712731 | NCBI WGS metagenome assembly WLWD01 (sample SAMN12718690, study PRJNA576275) | sponge metagenome | isolation source: marine sponge | host: Mycale hentscheli | place: New Zealand: South Island, Marlborough, Capsize Point | collected 2014-11-01 | reverse complement strand
TACTGGGCTCAAGAAAATTTGTCGCTGCTTCTACAAAGCTCTGGAGATGACTGGATCCATAAATGAAGCTGCTGTGAAGAAGGTAACTTTTTTTAAAATTCGACGGAGAACCGATGTTTGTTTGTTTTTGCCGAGGAAGAAATTAACGCAACTGCTGTGAGGTACTGTCGAAGCAGCCCTGGCTGAAAGCTATTTTAGATGCTTCTTCAACGCATTGGGCACCTGTGTATGCAATCTGAAGGTTCTAGCTATAAAGTAACTATTTTTAAAAATTCGGAGAAGCCAACCGGTCTTCACCCGCTTTAAAGCGGGATTGGGAACGAAAGGGTTAAGAAAATAGTTTATTGACGGACTGACCTCTCCTCCATGGCTCCAAAAACTTCCTGTTTGATGCTATTCAGAAAACCTCAACCGTTACCCACTCAAATCAACTAATGGTACAGTACCTGCCACCATAACTTTCCAATTTTTCGAAAAATCATAACTCCACCGTAGCTGGTTCGATTTCCAAAAAATTTATATCAAAATACTGGTAAAGCGACACTCTATTAATTGACTCAGCTAACTAAAATTTGAGAGGGGAAAAAAAATTGCGATTATTTGCATTATGTGTCTATGGAACACTTGCCGCACGCAAGAATAAAAAAATTTGTCGACCTGATTGTGCTCATTTGCACTGGTGATACACGTAGTTTGTTTCTCCTGGAGCTTTTTGTTGCTGTTCTGTGATGAGTGAAGGTCCTGCAAGTACTGGTAGGTGGGGGAAGAAGAGGAAGGGTCTAGCTAGAGCTCAAATCATGAGGGAAGCTAAGAAACTGAAGAGGGAAGGTGATAGCATGGAAGGCTAGATTGTGAGCCAGTACAGCATCCAGCAGAAGAGCCTGCACAAGTAGCAGAGCATGATGAGCCTACACAATTAGCTGAGCATGAGGATCCTGCATCAGTGACTATGAAAGAAGGTGAGCAGCATGCACCATCGACTTCATATTCTGTTCATGAAGACAGAGAGTTGGAGGACGACACTGACGGAGATACTGAAGAAGAAGAGGAGTATAATAGTCCACAAGAGGCATTTGATGATTTTGTGCTCACCCTGACTCGGGATCAGCGCAAGATGCTATCTGTTCTTCTCTATGAAAGCTTTAGTGGCCGTCAGAAGATGAGCAAGATGGATGCTGCACAGGAGTCTGCAAGCATTACAGGTCTATATGTACTTTTTAACACAACCATATTTATTTATCTATTTATTAATTTATTTATTTATTATTGATTGATTGATTGATTTTTTCCCCCTAGGATTTACTGAGAGGACTTAGACTTTTGTGATTTTGTTAACTCCACTCTGCTTTCTAGCCACCACTTGCCGCCACACCTTTCCCAGGTCCATTTCTCTTCGTACTGCAGTTTGCTGGCTCCATCGCTTGGGTTTCAGGCCAATGTCTCACAAGAAGGGAGTATACATTGATGGCCATGAGCGTGAAGATGTGGTGAAGTATCGAGCTGATTATTTAAACCTCATGGAAAGTTATCGAAATACTCATCAACCTAGACCTCTCTGCAGTGATGAAACACCGCCTCCTGCTCCATCCACTTCTATACTTCCAGAACAGTTTGACAGAAAGTTGGTCATGATCTATCATGATGACTCTATTTTCAGTGTAAATGAGGCTCAAACATGGATGTGGGGAACTGAAGATAAACCAGCTATTCTTCCGAAAACTAAAGGATGTGGAATTATGGTTAGTGATTTTATCGATGAGCACAATGGCTTTTTAAGACTTTCGTCTGAAGAACTTGAAGGTGCGAGAAAAACAGATCGTAAATTTCCACAAGAGGCGAGGGAATTATTTGAGTATGGTGCGGCAAGGGCGGGATAAAGGTTCTTTTGCCCAATAGTCAGATATTTCAGGAAGATTTGTTATTCCCATTGCTATATTGATACCAATGAAGCCTAATATATCTTGATGGGTAAAAGTACAATGAAAACCCTTTTGTAAAATGTAGCAATTGATATGATATACAATTTTATCAGTAAGCTCTTCAGTAAACAAAAGCCGTAAAAAATCTTCAGGAGTACTGTAAGAAAGAGCTTGAGAAGATGGACCACAATCAGCATCAAAATAAGGTGGTGATGACATAGAAGAATCATCATTATAAGCATCCGTCCATACCCAATCTCTCTTATTACCGAAGTTTCCATTTCCAGCACCATTTTCTGTGTGTCTTCCGCCCCTGACTTGACTTGCCCTAGCCGTCCCTCGGTTCCCCCTGCCCCTGCTTTGGCTTCTCCTACCTCAGTTTCGGTAACCCCTAGCTCTGCTCCTGCCCCTGCGTTGACTACCCCTGACTCGGCTTCCTTTGCCTCTGCCTCGAACGAATCGCAAGCAATTAGAATTACAAGGTGAATAATCACTAAGGTCATCGCTTTGTGATTCTGGTGAAGTAGGATTATACTCCATGCTCTCTGCTTGAAATGGTGAACTAAGATCATACTCCATGCTCTCAGTAGCCTGTTGATCATCTGAGCTTTCATCGGGTTCTTGTAGAGATTCATCAAGTAGAAGCATCGAGTCCTGAAGAGCTGGTTCTTCTTCCTGCATGGGATCTGTTCTAAGAAAAGTGCTTGGAACAAGCTCTGGTGTCCCAGCATCAGTCATAAAGTCAGCCTCTTCCCTGTCTCCATCATCACTGTCAGTATCATGATCTAAATCAAGTCCTTGGAGTACTTCTGCTAGACCACATTCATCATCTAGTAGGTCTACAACTTCTTCAACAGAAAATTTGCCTCTAGACATTTTCAGACTAGCATGATTGAAAAACTTTGTAGTACACTCTAACATTATATAAATGAAGCACACTACAATTTCAATTAACCTATGTAGTTTAAAATTTCTTAGCATGTATATTTAGAGAGTTATAGTGAGGTAAAGGGTCACCACAGCAACCGGGTCACATTGACCCACCTAACCAGGCAATGAGTTAAGTTGCTTCAATTTGTCTTGCAACTTTTCAGCATACTATCTGACATCCTCTTGCATCGGAAGTTGCACTATGGACGGCACAAAGTAAGCGTGGGTGTGAGTAAAGCATTTTTTTAATGCAATGCAACATAATTACCTAACATATATTCTTTATTTTCTGTAGGTCTTTGTGCAGAGTTTTAGCACTAAGATTCAAGCAATACGTCACCATGCCTTCCGGACAATGCCTACAAAAGATTCCATTGACAGAAATATCCTTGTCAGTGATTATTTCGGTCACAAACATTCCATCATCCTTTGCCTTCCCTAATAATTCATCTAGCATATTCACTTCAGCATTCCCAGATATACCACTCCAATTATGACCAGGCCCTTTCTCTGTGCGGTGGCAGAAGTATGCAATCTTGCCAGTGAGGTGGTCGTGCAAGGTAGCAGAAGAATTGTTGGACTAGTGGCCCCGGGTCAGATAAAAACCATCAAAAGACGCCATCCACTTGTCCGCATTGCCACGTGCTGTGATTTCTTGTCTTACTTGATCACAGGATCACTCAGCTAGGTATATTACATCGCCTTCTAGACTCTTTACAATTCTACCCCACCAGGAGGCTTTCCGTATTGTAATGACAAGAGTTCCTTGTACATAAAGCCAATTAACATTTTATATTTAAAATAGGCCATTCTTGGTTTATTACCATTGTATGGATAGATCATTTCAGAAAATTCTAGTTGTTTTTTAATATGGTTTGCAAGCTAACTCTTTCAAATATTTGTTCATGTACATATTTTTCTTACTTCTTTTTGTGAAGAATTCAGAATTTTAATATGAGCGTATTTTATCCGGATAAATTTAATAACTGGCATAACAGCCATGCACTGTCTGCACATCCTGTACGCTGTACAGCTTTTTTTGAAGCACCCAATGGCCAGACTAGCCAAACTGATATGGCACACAATGCTCCGAAATACAACTTTTCTTCACCTCTGATGATAAAGGTGTGTCCTGTTTCCTTTTTGTAATAATAAACATCACTTTGCTTAAGCTTCTGGCAAACTACATGTCAATATCATACTTATTTCTTCAATTGTTTCTTTTTAGTAGTGCTACTAGATGTATGGATGACAGTTTCGACCTCAGTGGTACGTTTCCAAGAGTGAAGTAGAAAATGCCTGGAGTGAAATTGTAAAACTACCCATAATATAGAAGTGAGTTATTGTGGGGTCACATTAAGAAAACCTTAAGTGAAAATATAATATTTCTTACACTTAACATACTTAATTTGTGATTTTTTTGGCTTTCTAGCCAAGCAGATTGCACACTTCAAGGTCATCATAGTACAGTATTATCTGTAAAGAAGATGAAGCAGTGGAAAATAAGGGATGTTTTCTGAAGTAAGACCCATCCTTGTAGTCCGCTAACTATGTGTTGGCTGTAGCAGCTTCTTTATCAATCTGCAAATATTTGTAAGTACTAATAGTTGAATTACTTTAAATAGACCTGTGTTGCTAGGTATGTTTATATCATTAATATTCAGAACTTCACTAGCCATTTTTAATAGAATTTATAACATAAACGTTTCGACACACTATACAGTGGCCTTCTTCAGTATGAATATGAAAAAGATACAATGCATTAACCCTAAGGGTGACAGTCCAACCATGTCATAGATTGGAATAATGCAAAGGTCATAGATTCTCATTCTAATCTATACCAAAGATGTTATCTGGAATCTTGGCAAATAAAAAAGAGAAATAGTTCAATGAACAGAGATGAGGGTTTATTGCCTACAGTGTACAACTGCCTCATTCACAATTCTAACTACTCTTAAGGGCTTGTTTCCTTAGTTATTGTTAAAGCTGTTTATTTATTTTCTGTCACCCTTAGGGTTAATGCATTGTATCTTTTTCATATTCATACTGAAGAAGGCCACTGTATAGTGTGTCGAAACGTTTATGTTATAAATTCTATTAAAAATGGCTAGTGAAGTTCTGAATATTAATGATACTAATAGTTGAGCATCAATAATGAGCCCTCACTTGTATTACCTCAGTTCTTAAGATGGCTGATTGCTAAACGTCTTCAATATTCCATTTCATTTTTTTTTATAGAATGGTAAAATATTTAATCAAGACTTAGTCGAATAAAGTTGAGCAATTGTTTGGGTAATTTTTTTAGGTTGATATATTTAAAAAATGTAAATAAAATTGACGTCAATGACTTTGAATAGCATATGTCAAAGTTATAAGTTCCAACTACGTCTAAAATCATGTCAATGAATCCTTTTAATTCCAATTTACTTCAAACTTGCCCCTTATATTACGAGTTAAAATTCACAATTTTGTCACAATATTTGGTACCATATAAAGAAACTTACCAAAATAGATTTGAGCAGATAATCAAACAATATTGTAAATAACTCATGATCATCAAACTGTTGTCCTAAAGTTAGGGATGAATGGATTGCTAAAAATACATTAAAGATATTAACCCTTTCACCGCCAAGTTTACATGGGACTTGTATTCATAATAGACCAAATTTAGTATATATATTTTTTAAAAACTTATGAAGCGCAAAAGTACCTAGCAACCATATATTTTCGAATTCAGAAATAGTTGGTGAATATTTTTAAAATAATGTGGTTACATACTAATTGACCACAAAGTAATTATCACTAATAAACGCTAATTGTTGTGAATGTAATTATAATTATGCAACTTTTGAATCCTAACTAATATATAAATTTATATATACATACAGAAAAATGGAATGTACAGTATTGATGTTCGAAAAGTCAATGGAATGCATACTGTTCAAAAAGAAAATGAAGACAATGTTAGCGACAATAATCAGATAAAGTATGATATTTTTTTAAACAGTCTCGACCCTATGTTACGCACAAATACACTGAGCAATGTTCACATTGTATTCTGCTTTCATGCCGAAATGATTTTGAAGGTAATTTTTTCATTTTCATAATTCCCTGGCACACCACACAATTACCCTTCTTTTCTACATATTTTGGCCAGTGACCAAGCAAAAGAAGTCTATCAGCATTCAAATGTTCCAAACTACGAGGACGCCCAATACGCTGCCTCCCTCTAAAGTCCCCAATAAATTCAGTAGCTACTTCATATCTGAACTGTAGAAAGTCACATTTGCTTCTACCGTCGTGCATGCTCCTCTGGTCGAACATAGCTATCAAATACAAAAGCATTACCCAAGCAGCATTCCAATCCATAGCTAAAAACACGCTTCCACCATTTACGCGATCTTCTGCAAACATTATAGTAACTTCCTAACTGATCATTTCTATCCACACCCCTCATATATGATTGATAGTCTGGAAGACACGGTGGACAATTCAAATTCTTTATAGAACCATCTGCTTGCCTTCTCTTCACTGTACATGGTGTACTAGTTTCTGCAACATGCATTGTTGAAAGAAAATACATTGTTCGTTTATCCACCCATGAACAAGATAATAGAGGACCATTACATAAAAACTTATAATCACCTCTATTTTCTGCTGTAGAATGAGTAACCAAACTTTTCGGGAAAAACCTCCTATTTGTACGTGCCGTTCCACATGCATTTATCCCTCTGCTATATTAATATCTGAACAATATAGGACTTGTATAATAATTATCTGTATACAAATGGGCTCCACTAAATTCTAGTCCTTGCATCAAATCTAGTACAACTTTTGTACACAGTCCAACTTGACCATTGTTATTCTCTACACCTTTTCCTGTATAAACTTGTGATCTCTTTACATAACCATTAGTTGCATCTGCTAATGCGAATACTTATATACCCCACTTTATTGGTTTATCTTTGAGATACTGTTTGAAACCTAGCCGACCTTTGAATTTGATCATGGCTTCATCAATACTGCACTCTTGATGCATATTGTATAATTTTTCAAACTGTGCTGTGATCAAGTCTAAAAATTTTCTAACTTTCACTAAACGATCTGCTACTGGGACAATCAAAGGCTCAGTAGAATTGATACTGAAATGGAAAAACCTAAAAAGCTGCTCAAACCGAACTCTGGGCATAATAGCTGCTATAGATGGAGTCGTTATGAGTGGATACTTATGACTCCAATACATCTCTAGCCGAGGTAGTTTTATAATACCAATGAGAATCAAAATACCTATGAATGCTTTCATCTCCTCTCATGCCACTCACGAGCAGATGGGGTAGATTTTCTTGTAGCACTGGCATATGCATTAGTTGAACTTACTAGCAATGTCCAAACTTCATCTGTAAAAAATTGATAGAACATGTCTGAAGCTGACATGCTGGAATCTAGTGGCACAGTTGGGCCTAGGTTCACCGTATATGGATATGTAAGAGCTGTTGATTCTTTGTGATCCCATTCATCATCAATTATGTCATCTAATTGCAGTGATAAACTATGAGAGCCATTGTTAGATCCAGTTTTTCTAGATGTACAACTATTTCTCCCTCTCCCTCTCCCTCTCCCTCTCCCTCTCCCTCTTCGTAATCCTCTTCCTCTTCCTCCTCTTCCAGTTTTACTTTTCTTTTTCAGTGTATGTACCGGTGAATTATCGTGATCTATCCACTCCTCACCACTTGACGATAATGAACTGAAACAATCTGAAGACAATGGAAGAGACTCTGTGCTTGCTACTGGAGAAGTTACTGCTGAAACATCCATGGCATCAACATCTATAAATTATGATATTTATTCTTTAATAGCTAAATTCAATCAGCATTTTTTATAAACTGTTCTTCTTTTAAATAAAAACTTACTAAAATCTCCTTGCTGTTCTACTAGTAACTGCTCATCATCTGTACTCATATCAATTGAACGGTCTGCCACAGTATCTGCCACAGTATCTGAAAGATACTCAAGAGAATCTCTCGATAATACTTGCTGGCCCATGAAAGCAGTAACTTCTTCTGTTTCTCCATCTTGTTCGCCTTCACTGGAGCTATCTACTAGGCCGAATGCATCGTCACTATCGTCACTATCCAGGACACACGCAAGGACCTCGTCTCGCGATAGCCTCGCCATTTCTTTACTCAAACTTTGAACCTTCAGGAAGTATTACCCTTAGTTACCGTTGACGTAATTATTCAATATTAAGAACAGTACTAAAATAGTCATTTCTAAAGCTTTTAAGCTTTGTTGCGTGTCGATGGCATGAACGGTTGATTTTTTAAACTTTTTTTAACACGGCCGTACTGCTGAGCGCCATATGGCGCTTATGGCGGTGAAAGGGTTAAGTATGCTAAAATTAGTTGGTGATTTAAAAAATTACAGTGAAGTGAAGTGTTACTGTCCAGCTCTTTAAGAGTATTTCGTTTAGATTGCAGTTTAGGTCCTACATTCGCGTCGCACCGCGCAGTTTAGGTCCTACATTTGCGTCGCATCGCGCACATCTGGCTCAACATAAGCGTGATAAACATTCCCTGCGTGCTGCTGAATAAGAGTTGCCAAAAATGAATGTCTATGTAATATGCTAAATATTGACAAGTATTAAATAAAATATTGAGATGAAATAAAATGAAATAAGTATGTCATGTGAATGTAATTTGTATGGAGGAATCATATTTATAATGGATATTGTTCTTTTATGTGCATTGAAAAATGCTCTGGCATGACACAAGTTCCCACAATTCTGAATACCAGAAGTACCGAGTATCATCACAGCCAACCGTTCTTAACCTGGGGTGTGTTAATGATTCATACCACCAATGCAACCGCTTGATAATTTGTAAGTGCAATACGCGCCAGTGACAATAACAGCGAGGCTAACTTCCTCATCCTAGTAAAAGCTTAGATTAATCAGGTGCTGCCAGAGTGTGGTCGTATTTTATGTTAATAAACTTTTTTCAGGTAACAGTATGAATTCTATTTTATGCAGTGGGTTATGATTACGAAGTTGCACCACGCAAATCCATTAACTAAATCAATTATGTTGCTATGGCCTACTTTTATATATTTCTTAAGTTTTGCAGGCTATCCTATACAGTGGATTTCACAGTAAACTATCTAAGGAAGGAGCTGGCTTATCTGAAATTAGAAGTCCAAAGCAACTACTATGGCAGATATAAGCGGTCACATTCTCCAACATAAATGGCAAAATATCCCCCACAATTCAACTCCACGCCGACAAAATTACAGAAGCTTTTTTCGATTTACAATTTAGTTTTCAAATTATTCATTGTTATTATTTTTGTGGCGACCATTTCCTTAAATATATCAGTTTTTTGCAGTTATTACGAAATTTCCCTCTGTATTTTTTTATTTTATCTTCTGTACCTGTATTCCAAAAATAGAGTGGTTCTGAACCCCCATTCCGTACTTATGTCCAGAAATAGCATGCAGAACAAGCCAATCATTCCTCGCACAATTTTGTCAATTTCAGCCCCCCGTCCTCACCCGGTTCAGGAACTTTTGGGATCAAAGGTCATATAAAATACGAGGAACTTTTTCTATCACAATGATGGGGAAAAGTTCCCGTATTAGCCCCGCCCTACATTCTGTCCTTTGTCCTTGCGCACACGTGGTTTTGTAGTGTACGTGTATTTTCTGGCCGTGTGGAGAGAGATAGAGAGAGAGAGAGAGACCGAAATGGAGGAGGATGAGCTTGATGACAGCGAAGTGGAGGAGGAGACGGGCCAGGGAATGAAAAGAACTTTTAGTTTTGCTCAGACTGCACATTTAAATACTTTATTTAAATCAGGAATGACAAGTGCAGCTAAGCGCCACAGACCTATACTGGAAAAGGCCGCTGCAGATACTGGGCTCACTGTTCAGCAAGTAGTAGTAAGTCATTAAAATGTTATAGTTATTATAGTGTGATATGGTTTCTATTCATATAGGGTTGGATTAAGAAGAAACGCTACAAAGTGAGCCATTCACGACAGAGGGAACCTGTTAGTAGAGTATATCATCAGCCTCTGACGTCATGGCAGGTGTTTCAGAAGAAATATGGATGTTCTGAAGGTTAGATACAAGAGGAATTTATCATGTATGGGCTTTTAAATTCATTTTGGCTTTAATTTATGCCAAGTAATAGTATACGCTTATAAAACAATGGACATGTCAGCTTTCTCAAAAACTATGAGTACTAAGACAGATTCATTTACAGTATCATCCACTTTTATGTGGCTAAGTGTTTTCAAAAAGATATATTACCATTCCGTATACTGTATATGGCGACTGTAGGTGAATATTATGCAGTATACTTTAGTACTAAAAAACCCATGCCAACTTTGATTTTTCCTTAGTTTATTGTTTGAGCTGTTAAATGCACTATAGAGAGGAGATTGGAGCAAAGGTTGAAGGCTTTCTAATTTGCAAACCCAGGTTACCTTGGGGCAGTCCTGAACATTTAAATTTTGTTTACTTTGTCACCACTGTTTACAACGGTTGGCATATTAGTTGTGTGCACAGCATCAGTAGTGTGGTTAATTAGCATGATAATGTATGGGTCTAACTGAGGTTAGTTAATGGTGGGGTCACGTAAGTCTAGTCACTGATAGTATTACATCCGGCTGAATAATCACAAGTAATCCATCATGGCATCATCACACGTTATTTAGCGATGAAGGGCTGGATTATAGCTGAGCCACGTGCATACAACTATGGTTGGGATATTCGACAAGTGAAAGCCCTAGCATACATGCACATGCATAGTTTCTGATTAAAGTCCAGTATACTGTTCATGAATGGGAGAACTACTTTGGTTTACTCCTTGCCACATCTTGGGACAGTAAGAAGTCTACCCTATAATGTTGAGATATTTGTGATGGGCTCTAGGAAAAGGTACAACTTCGCGAAACAGAAAATTTTACAATACAGGCTGAGAAGCATATATAGGTCAAAAAATTGAATTTCTATTTTTTACTATATCATAATCTGTATCTATTCTTTCACATCTCAGCAAAGTATGAAAGCTGAATTCAGTTGAAAAATTGTTCAAATAGCTTCATATATTAAGCTCGGTAATTGAATTCAAACAGGAAGTGAATCATTAAAGACACGTTTCCTCAATTAATGGTTAAATGAACTCAATTTTCAAAGCATTGTACAGTAGACCCTCACTAATCCGAACACCTTGGGACCGAGGGGTGTTCGGATTATTGAAATGTTCGGATAATTGAAATAAGCCATTTGAATGGGGTCTTAATCTCTTATCTATTTAATGCACAGCAAAATTCCAATGAATATCATTATAATTCCCAAAAATTGGTGTTCGGATTAGCGAGGGTTCAGATTAACAAGGTTCGGATTAGCGGGGTTCGGATTAGCGAGGGTTCAGATTAACAAGGTTCGGATTAGCGGGGTTCGGATTAGCGAGGGTCTACTGTATTTAGGAGACCAAAGAGTTTCGAACAGTATGTAAGGTATCAACAGATAGGTAATTTACTGTACTATATTGTACTGTAATGAACCAAAAAATATTTTTGAGCGAAGTTGTACCTTTTCCCAGAGCCTATCACATTTTTGATACACATAAATAGTAGAAACAATTAACGTTTTCTTTTTTTTTCATGTGTAAAGGTGAGTAAATAGAGGAAAGTACTAGCAAAATATGCTCGTCATTGTGGCATATGCACACATGAATAAACTTTTGGCTTTGCCACGCTGTACTGCTAGGATGTCCCTGTAGTGGCCTAATCATTTCTTGAGATACGTATAAAAGACTTCCACTACAGCATATGATGGATCTCATCTGAAGTGTACTATACCGCACTGAATTATCTGTAGTGTACTATTGAATAAGGTGCTTCTGCCTTACTAAGCTTGCATTTTATGTCCAGCAAATTCATAACGACAGGTTCCTTTCTTTTCTGTTTAACGAAGATGCTTTACCATGTTACGTGAAGAGTAGCACAGGCAAAAAAAGGCGCACGTACAATAGTAATACGAAAAACAATAACTCAAAATGTTAATTAAGTAACTCCTGTAAAGGTCTCGCTTGATCGCCAACTATTATTATTTTTATTATTATTATTATTATTATTATTATTATTATTATTATTATTATTATTATTACAGTAGGACTTCAATTATCCGAACTCATTGGGACTGAGGGGTGTTCGGATAAACGAAATGTTTAGGTAACTGAACACCATTGAAAATGTATTATAAAATACTAATGGTGGGGGTGTGGTCTAGCAATTTGTCGTGTTTGCATGTGCTACTATTAGATTTTTGGTGTCCGGTTAATGGAAGTATTCGAATAATTGAAGTTCTACTGTATTATATTAGTATTGTTGGCAAGCAAAGCTAATGAGACACTATACAGGTATGCTTAGTCGAGAATTGGCTTATTTGTTTATATATATGTGGACATACTTGTGTCCTTTTGTGCTTTGACCCTTATGTATTTGTGTTGGCTCAGTTGTCGAATTTATCCCAAACTTTGCTGGACAGAATGCTCTGCTTTGTCTAGCTCTACCATATCATCCAATGAAGTATTGTTTACCACTTAAAATTCTCTCTTTCAAGTGCAATAAACTTACCAGAGTTCATTTTCTGTTCTAGTGAGTGGCTGTGGTAATGTGCCATTTATTGTTTTATGCTATATGCATGATGCAGGTGTGTGTATGTGTGTGTGTGTGGTGTGTGTGGTGTGTGTGTGTGTGTGTGTGTGTGTGACCTCCATACTCCACCCACAAAGTACCTGTTCAAGTACACACACAAAAACCACAACAATATACACAGCAACTCCTGACCCAGAGACCTGCCCCGGCATTAAAAAAGTTTAAGTTTTGAAATAGCATGTGTATGGAAGGGACATAAAATGCTATAGTAACCACTTGCCGCAATCATTTCATTAAAAAAATAAATAAACAACAACAACAAAACACACACCAATATTACATTTCTATAGAGTTACCTCAATGATTCATCTTTACAAGACATACATACTGCGTAAAGAGTGGTGTATCGGCGGCTAAATATTTATTTGTAAGTAAAAAATCACTTTGTGTTTTCATTTGTTTGACAGTAGCTAAACCGTACAACGTTTTCGCACACTTATTAACTGGACTTACCAGCACAAAACTTAACTCCGCGGTCATTCTTGTTGAACAACGGATTCTTATGGGGAAAAACAAAACAAAACAGACATAAAACTCCACTGAGTAAGAAAAAATGTTGTGTTGGGGGAGGTTAACTACGACAAATATAGCTTTAACTTCAATGCCGCCACCAACACTGATTGAAAATAAAACTCTTCGTAAGTTTGTAGGCTTGAACTGTACCCGTAAAATATTTAAAGCGGTGAAAAAAATGGACGATATCGGAAAGGTTGATAATTGTGAGCATGTGGTTTAATGAAGTTTTGGGACAGGGTTGAATGCGAGGGTCAAAGTACAAAATGACATGCATACATCAATACACACATAACATCTCTGATTCTTGATTTGAACACCCCTGTATCACTCGTTAATAAATTTTCTATTTTTTTTTTATGAGTTTTCAAACTTTGCTCCGATGAAAAAAAAAGAACTTTGAGTGCTTACATGTAAGGCATGAATTGTGCATCAGAAACATGTGTGTGTTTGAATTGTCACAAGTGGTTGCATAGCTGTTTCCAAGTTAAATTTAGTCTTTAAAAAATTCAGTAGTTTTGTTCAACCTAACTAGGAATGCGTGCTCACCAATTGCACACCACTAGTATAAGATAATTGATTATTTTTTAATTGCTGAACTGAATGCAGAGTGCCGTATGGCGTTGTACTGTGAAAAGGTTAAGCGAACTGAAAGTTTTGTCACTGCTTTTAGTTATCAAATGTAAATTAAATTTGTTCTGATGTTTGAATGAAGTTGATTGAAGGAGTGTGTGGGAGGGTAAAAACATTCAATGTCTGTCAATCAGTAGTTCACAGGGTTAATACACCAGTTCACTCGTGTACTAACGTCCTGTGGACACATTTGAAATTACAGTTTATGATCGTTATCTATATCTGTTCTGTACTTATTGTGTACTTGTAGAAGGGAAGTCAGCCTTGAAAGGAGGAGTAGCCCCATTTGTGGCAGCAGCTAGTGCTGCTTACAGCACTTTGGAGAATTCTGCAAAGCAAGATCTTGTGGTGGAAGCTAAAGAAAAAACACTTTGTCTTACGTCCGCAGCTGTGAAGAAGCGGGGAGCCAAAATATTTGATAAGATGGGAAAACTGGTAGGTAAACTTTTTTGTTTTCACTTTTAATATGACATGATAATCAATAGATGCAAGAGCTGCAAGACCTTGGATATGAGGCAGTGGCATATGGGTTTTTTGATGATGATATTCAAGTGTCCTTCACCAAAGACTGCGAATGCTGTACGGCACACTCCATTGTTAAATACATTGAATCAGTGATCATAGCAAGTAAGAATCTTAAGAGATGATTAGATGAGCTAGCTTATATTCTGTGGTAGTTGATTACCTGCCCATTTTAGCACAGTTTGAAAATTGAAATCTGTCATGCAATTTTTATTCCCCCTCTCTTTATCGCTATATCTATACATATGTGTGTACATCCTTATGTATACAAATTTGTTTTTTGTTTGTTTGTTTTTTTATTTATGTTTTTATAGATAAAGGCCCTCCAACAATACCTGGTTCTGCTGCTCAAGAATGTGTTCCTTCTACTGTTGATGCTGCACTGTCCACATCTAGACCAGTTCCGTCTTCTGGTGCACTGTCCACATCTAGACCAGTTCCGTCTTCTGGTGCACTGTCCACATCTAGACCAGTTCCCTCTTCTGGTGCACTGTCCACATCTAGACCAGTTCTGTCTTGCACTGTCACATCTCAGTTTCTCTTCTGGTGCACTGTCCACATCTAGACCAGTTCCGTCTTCTGGTGCACTGTCCACATCTAGACCAGTTCCGTCTTCTGGTACACTGTCCACATCTAGATCAGTTCCATCTTCTGGTGCACTGTCCACATCTAGACCAGTTCCCTCTTCTGGTGCACTGTCCACATCTAGACCAGCTCCGTCTTCGGGTGCACTGTCCACATCTAGACCAGTTCCGTCTTCGGGTGCACTGTCCACATCTAGACCAGTTCCGTCTTCGGGTGCACTGTCCACATCTAGACCAGTTCCTTCTTCTGGTACACTGTCCCCATCTAGATCAGTTCCGTCTTCAGGTGCACTGTCCACATCTAGACCAGTTCCGTCTTCTGGTACACTGTCCACATCTAGACCAGTTCCGTCTTCTGGTGCACTGTCCACATCTAGACCAGTTCCGTCTTCGGGTGCACTGTCCACATCTAGACCAGTTCCTTCTTCTGGTACACTGTCCCCATCTAGATCAGTTCCGTCTTCTGGTGCACTGTCCACATCTAGACCAGTTCCGTCTTCTGGTGCACTGTCCACATCTAGACCAGTTCCCTCTTCTGGTGCACTGTCCACATCTAGACCAGCTCCGTCTTCTGGTGCACTGTCCACATCTAGACCAGTTCCGTCTTCTGGTGCACTGTCCACATCTAGACCAGTTCCCTCTTCTGGTGCACTGTCCACATCTAGACCAGTTCCGTCTTCTGGTGCACTGTCCACATCTAGACCAGTTCCGTCTTCGGGTGCACTGTCCACATCTAGACCACTGTTCTGTCTTCTGGTGCACTGTCCACATCTAGACCAGCTCCGTCTTCTGGTGCACTGTCCACATCTAGACCAGTTCTGTCTTCTGGTGCACTGTCCACATCTAGACCAGCTCCGTCTTCTGGTGCACTGTCCACATCTAGACCAGTTCTGTCTTCTGGTGCACTGTCCACATCTAGACCAGTTCTGTCTTCTGGTGCACTGTCCACATCTAGACCAGCACTGTCCTCTTCTGGTGCACTGTCCACATCTAGACCAGTTCCGTCTTCTGGTGCACTGTCCACATCTAGACCAGCTCCGTCTTCTGGTGCACTGTCCACATCTAGACCAGTTCTGTCTTCTGGTGCACTGTCCACATCTAGACCAGCTCCGTCTTCTGGTGCACTGTCCACATCTAGACCAGTTCTGTCTTCTGGTGCACTGTCCACATCTAGACCAGCTCCGTCTTCGGGTGCTATATCTTTCTTTTGTAATTATGTACTGGTACAAAATTACATTTTCCTCCAGTTTTGTTAAATTATATATTACTGAGCTACTGACAGCATAAAGAGAAGGTGATGGTGGAGTTTGCATTAGAGTCGAGCGACTCTTGAGTGTGCAGGAAAGTTACGTAGACACATTTTTAACCCTTTCGTTCCCAATCCCGCTTTGAAGCGGGTGAAGACCGGTTGGCTTCTCCGAATTTTTAAAAATAGTTACTTTATAGCTAGAACCTTCAGATTGCATACACAGGTGCCCAATGCGTTGGAGAAGCATCTAAAATAGCTTTCAGCCAGGGCTGCTTCGACAGTACCTCACAGCAGTTGCATTTATTTCTTCCTCGGCAAAAAAAAAAACATCGGTTCTCCGTCGAATTTTAAAAAAAGTTACCTTCTTCACAGCAGCTTCATTTATGGATCCAGTCATCTCCAGAGCTTTGTAGAAGCAGCGAAAAATTGCTTGAGCCCAGTAGCCTTCCGTAACACTTTGAAACAACCGCTTCTTTGCCGACCAAGACTTTGCGGTTTGACTTACTGTCTTCTTTTTTTTTTTATAAAATCGCCAGTTCAACTGGGGGCCTCCCCATTACGTACAGTCTTAGGTAATGCTTATTACATCATAGGAAAAAAGTGAGCGTGTCGTGTGATCCAGGTAACTATGCAAAAAAAAAATTTTTTTCAAAGTCAATTTGGAAAGATGGCGTCTACCAGTTACAGTGCTGTGGAAGTTTTAGACTTGTTTGATACTAACTCTAGCGACTCAGGATCAAGCGGAGAAGAGGGAGACGACATCTAGGGCTATAGGAGGCCCTGTATCAGGGTTGGGGACCAGACCCTGTCAACTCTGACACTGACAATGGAAGTCAAGAAGATGATCGATGTAAGCTTGTCTTTCTCTTGTCTTTCTCTTGAAAACTAGCAAGCTTCTGTTGTTTATTTATAGCTATATTGAGATAGAGAAAGCTGTTTAGCTATAATATATTATATATATTTCATTGAGTATTGAGATTTGAAAGTGGGTTGTGGTTTGTTGAACAATTTCAAATTTTCAAAAAAATTTAATTTTTTTCCAGATGTGTATGCAGTCACCGACTCGATTGTGAAGAGGGATTGTGAAGAGGAACGCAGATGAGGCAACAGGAGCAGAGTCTTCCAATTGATGAAGGAGATTCTGGACCTGGCGAAGTACACTCGGAGCCCCACCCACCCCTCCCTCCCAAACAAAAATCCTGTATGAAACCGCATACAATACATCATAAAGTTGCAATTATATAGGATCATGAATAATTTGTTGTTTGTATTACAAATATCTTTGTTGTTTGTGTTTTTGTGTATATGAAACTGTTTTGTAGTGGAGCTCCGATGGCATATGTTCGTTGTGGACACTCATAAATGTCTCCTACATGATCACAATCAGCACCAAACACAGCAAACAACATATTTTATTGTTGAACTAATATAATATTGGTATAAAGTACATCAAACAATATTATTTCTATTTTTTTTTTTTTTTTATTGATGGGAAAAGTGGCATTTTTTGGGAAAAAAATTTTTTTTTTTTTAAAGTAATAGTAGAGGGCCTAAATATTATTCAATTTTCTCAATCAAAAAATGAGGGGAATCCCAAACTCTTGGTCTATTTAGTGATATACGGTTGCTATGGGGTTTTCCCAGCCAGCATCGAGTTAAAAAAATAAAACGGTAATGCACTATTCCGAGGTAGAAGATTCGATTTTTCCGCGCGCGTCCAAACAATTCGGGAACGAGAGGGTTAATGTGCTCCTTCACAGGTGCAACCATTTGAAGTTGCATAATCTAGTAGTAGGTTAGATTGAGCAGAGGCAACTGTATGTACAAGTAGACTTCTGGTCTATACTATATGACTCCAGGTTGCTCAAACGCACACAGCCTAGAGTAAGGAGTATAATTATGTATCTTAATTTGACAACCTTCACACAGTACTGTAGTTGAGATGGTGGGTACTGCAAGCAGTGTACAACAATTCTCAAACCCTAATGGAAGCCAACTATGGAGAACTGATGACTTGTGTCCCTCTATCTGCCAGTTAACAAATTTTTCTTTTAGTTCCACTAACAGGACTATAGCAACGTTGTCCATTTTGTGCTCTTCCACAACAGGGCTCTTCATTCGGATTAGTGATATGAAGCCTTGGAATGAGAAAGTATTTGTTGGGTTCCTCCTCCTAGGTACAATACAGTATGCTCTGTAGAGCTTTAATTCCCAAACTCATCCCAATGCAATGCACAGCTACTGCAAGCAACATCAACTAAAAGCAACTACCATGCAGATTCATCATAATGTTGTAAGAAAAATGATTTGCACAAAAAATAAAGTTAATCATAGTCATCATCTGAACAGTCACTGTCACTGCTGTCGCTATCTAACAGAGCAGGCATGCACGGTTCCGATTTCAACATCACTTCAACCGTCTTGTGGCTTTGCCGTAACAGTTCATCCACAACAGTCAAATGGCGGTGAAGTAGTGCCTTTGTCCCCTGACTAAATGAACTGCCACATTCAAGCCGATCCAATTCTTGAATAATGTGCTGCCTTAAATTAGAATAGTGAGCGTCTACATTTTTAGCATCATTAATTAAAAGTTCCAATTCTTCTTTACTTCTCATCAACGTCAAGTACGCTTGAACAATTTTACGTCTTTCTTCCACCAGGTAGGTTGGCTGCATGCCCAGGAACTGTAGTCGCAACTTGAGGGTTGAGGGGTCTAAGGCTTCAGCCAAGCACAAAGGATCGACTTCCAAAACTTCATTTATGGCTTTCACCAAAGCTTGAATTCCACGAGTTTCTTTCGAAATCTGTGAGCACAATTTCTTCGCAATCTTCTGGCCATCTGTGAGTAAAGTAAAAGCAATAATATGGGACACAAAATCAATGATATCAACTATTAATATTACCAGCATATTTAGCCTTCATTTGGAGAAGAAAAGCTCTTCTTTGGCTGGCATGGAAGACTTGTTGTAACAGCTGCTCCTTTTTATCAACTGCCACTGCTCTTTTACAGGCCAAGTATTCCTGATCTGAAGGATGCCACCTGGAAATATTGTGTTTCCTCTCGAATTCCATCAAATTTTTTCAACACTAAATTAGTTAATGATAAAAGTGTTGTGTGAGAATGTGATGATACAATATAAATATTCCACTAACCTTGAAATATCTTCAACATTTATCGGATGGTATCCTTCAGATGAAGCTTGCAGTCTGTAAAAAATATTATTCATATTCACGAAGATCTCCTTAATACATTTCTATTTAATGCCCTTCAATTACATAGCTAGTACAAATTCTCATTGTCTTATTTACTAACCGTAGATATATTATCATGGTTTTTTCCCTATAGAACAGTAAGTTGATTGGCATGGATTTTTGTTTGTTATATTGCATAGTACCAACCATGCGTTTATCTTTACTTGGCACAAATAATTTCTTACCTTATAGAATAAAAATGCTGTAATTTATGGAAATAGAGCAACTTCCATTGTGGCAGAGCTAACAAATAAATATGAACCTAATAATATAATATAAACATGTGAACAAATTTATTGATTACTTGAAGAGACATTGTGATCGGAAATTACTTTCACTTCTTCCTCTATCCACTGCAAAATATTACTTTCCTTCTCTGAAGACAAATAGTGACATCATAAGTTAGTGTACACATGACTATAAGGCAGCCATGTCCCATGGCTAGGCTAACACAAATAAACCTGATTTCAAGTACCTGCACAGTAGTCAGGCATGAGGTCATGCAGAGTTTCTTCAGCCAAACGGTGAACCTTCTGACAGCGATCCCAACGTTTGAGAAGAAGAGTAGCTGTTGTGTGTGAGTACAGATACAACAACTTTCTGTAATTAAAGCTAATCTTAATACCACTAAGTCAATAAAAAATTAGTCATCACATGGTTTGGTTAAACCTGTAAACCTAATACAAATTAAAGCCACTAATAGTGGTGTGCATGATCATAATTGGCGATCGAGCCTCCCTAGATGGTTATAGAAAATTGCAGACTTTTTACCTCTAATACTCCAGCTACAAAGAAAACAACAACATAAAATGGTCGAGTATTAAATAAGGAACAACAGTGCTGCGTAGGGCATAATGATTAAGAGCACGTTAACTTACTACTGTCGCTTATTAGACTTGAAAATGAACAAAGGATAATTCAAAGCAGTGAACAACTCAATTTTCTTGGATGATACAGGTAAAGATTGATAAACCAAAGAACTTTATGAAGTTTAGGACAGGGAAGACAACAAAAATTAACAAAGGTCAAAGTACAAAAATGGAACATGTACGTCCACAAATATCCCTGATCCTACGTGTTATTCTGATAGTGTCTTGTTTGCTTCACTTGCCAATACAAAACTATATTAGCAGTATTTACCATTTATCCTCATTAGCAGGAGCTACATACAAAACTGTAATTTCATGTACACTCCCCTTGGTATTTTTAAATACATTCTTCATACTATTTTATTATCTGAACGTTTTGTTTATTTGAACACCCCTCTGTCACAACGTGTTCAGATAATTGAAGTCCTACTGTATGTGACTCGCATTTGGCGGAGGGGGGGGGGGGGCAAAAGAGGCCTAAACATTAGCATCCTCCTAATTTGGAAGCTAGGACAAGCATTACAACATTTCATTATTTTTGCTCAATTTATGTGCTGATTTAAAGAAATCCCATGTAAAGGAGTTGCTAAGGGGAATGTTTAGTACTCGTTACACTATATAATAGTTAGGCACTGCCAACGAGAGAACTATTAGGTTTAGGGTCCCGAAGGCCCTAGGCTGTAGCGTCCCGAGCACAGCGAGGGCGCTACTAAAGGGCCTGAGGGACTCTAAACATGGTAGTTCCTGAGGGTTGCACAGTGCCTAACTAATTTAGAACATAGCAATCACTCTCCCTAGCAACACTCTGAATAATACCAAAATGCTTACGCTCCTTGACAAAGATGGACAAGAAATACCTGATACTGTAGACCTTCACTAATCCGAACACCTCAGGACCGAGGGGTGTTTGGATTATTGAAATAATCGGATAATTGAAATAAGTCATTTCGAATGGGGTCTTAATCTCTTATCTATTTAATGCACATCAAAAAATCAGATAAATATCATTATAATTCTCATAAATTGGTGTTCGGATTACCGAGAGTTCGGATTAGCGAGGGTCTACTGTACCACTTTTTTTTGCAAGAATCCGATGTATTTAGGAGAACCATGGTGAAGTGCTTGGGGTATTTGTGCTGATATTTCCAAGAACAATGAGCTACTTGACTTGGACGTTTTAGTGGAAGATAATTTAATCAGGACTACACAAGAATCTAAGCTACCAGCGACTTACAAAGATCATGTCAAGAATGTGTAGTGCTGCTGGCATATCAGGATTTAAGACAAACCATTCTCCTTGAGCAACAACTGCCACAAGACTTTATCATAGTGGAGTGGATGAACAATTAGTCATGGAAAGAACTGGACATAGAGGAGTAAGAAGCTACAAACGAACAAAAACTAACACTTTCTGGAATATTAAACAAACCAATTCCACAACACACTGACTCTGTCAGATCTTCCTCTACCAATTTGGACAGCCAAAACCATTCAGAACATCAAATTACTCAATCAAAATGCTGCAATATTCAAAGTAATACAAAAAACAATCTACCTGGAAACTTCATTTTAAATTCATGTTCATCTATAACATTTAATATCATATTATAAACTACACTTATAGACCTCAGTCCATCTGTTAAATAATCATCTATGTATGAAACAGCAAATACGGTATTGCTAATGGTTCATAAATTACTTGATTCAACCATTTATTTCAAATTTGCACCTTAAGATGGGGGATAGTGTCCCCTGCCTTAAAGGCGAGGGATTCTATATGAAGTGTCCCATGCCCTCAAGACAGGGGATACTATATGTAGAGTCCCTCTCATGAGGACTTGTGGGAATTAGAGTCCCTAAAACAACCAATCAAATCACTCAAATTTAAACAGCCATGTTCTAATACTGCATATTTCCTAAACACTGTAAAAATAAAAATTTGGGTACATTGCTTCTTCGGTCATAATACAATCCTTTCTGGGAGAGAGGGACCTGGGATTTTCCACCCCAAGAGAAAGTCCTTATGCACTAACTTTGCAGACAAAAATGACTTGAATCAAACAAAAAATAATTCAAGTTTTTACACTCAAAATTCTCCCTTCCCCAATAAAATCCTGCATGAAACCCTTGGTGCGGAAACTTACCAAGTCCTTTCTTCTTCAGCAAAATATAATATTCTATTGCTCCACTTAAAACATCAATTCTGTGAGATGGACGCATTTCTTTACTCATGCGACTAAATCTGCGTAAATAAGACCAAATCCTTTCCATCCCTTCTCCATCACTTAGTCCAATCCCCAGGCATCTGCGTGGACTGTACACCAGCTGTATTACATTGACATAATGTCTCATTCATAAGGATAGCCTGTACTCAACACCCAAAATCTTACCTGACAAGAAAGCTTGTGTCCATAACAATGAAATGTTGGGAGGCAAATTGATGTGGCATCCAATATGTCTACTCGGCCAACTTTCCTACTCGGCCAACTTTCTAATAAAAATGCGCAAAAATTGTTCACATGGCACCTTGTGAATGAATGAGGGGGCAAAGTCTAAATAACCTCATTCTAATTAATGCACATGCACCCTGTCCCACCGCATATATATCTATTCCTTGTGTTTGGTAGATACATACCTTCAAATGAGCGACAAGGGAACAAGCAATGTCATACATGACAAATATCTTTGCAGAACTTCGTGTTTCCATAATTTTTTCTAGCATGAAAACGCCATACGCCAATCTAAAGAACAATTTACAAAACAAATAAAAAATATATTCTAAAACTTGACACAAACTCACTTTTCACCATGCTTCAGACTGATAAATTTTCCAGGGAATTCATGGCGACAGCAATAACCAAACACGGCAGTTTCATCAAGTGCTTGATAACGTTTAGCACTCCTCAAAACATTTCCAGCTGCAAAATTACTGCATGACTACCACACCAACAACACAAGACAATGGTGTAATTTTATGATACACTTTCAGAACTAATACTATGCAAGGGACAAATCAACATTTTAAAAATTCAGGAGTGTCATAACATGGTATGATCCCCATATGTATGACGAGTGCAATAAACTGTTCATTATTCATTGGATATAGTTATACAAAGATTCAACTTTCAGAGGTTGAGTAAGCTGCTTCAATATGGGAAAAAGTTGAACGCTTGCAAAATTCTGAAATACTCAAGTAAAAGTCTTATAGTATCATTGAGTATGTCAATGACTGTCACGGAAATAAGACAAAATACTGCAAATTTAAATATTTATATGCATAACTATGCATATATATGCAAGCAAATGCAACCACAAACTGACATTTCAAGTCACCTTTTCATTCAGTTTAACAGGTTCACTTTCTGAAACGAATCTGTCCACCTCTGCTTGGTCATAGAAGTAAACATTATTCAACAAAGGTTCCCGATGGCTAACTCCAGCTGATTTCTTGCGTGGTAATCCAAAAAGACCGTCCATAGAATACACACGTTGACCACCATTCTGAACAAATATGAACGCCCACCATACAAACACGAATACATGTACTCAAACCAGGACCAGCAACACAAACCAATATTATCACAGTAATCTGATAGCTAATACTAACAAACCTTGGGACAGGCAGGACAACTCAAACCGAGATTCAAATCATCAGAAACCTGCTGCATGTTTCGGAGTTTATGCCGTAAAAACCTGTACAAATCATGAACATTATATTGATCCCATTGTATCCAGGCACAATAAACTAATGCATAAAGATGCTAGTCATTGGTTTTTACAGTCTAATGACTGGTACACAAATATATGGGGGAGGGGCTTTATTCTCCCAAAAACTCCCTAGATGCTTGGGGTCCTCCCTCACTCCCAGATGCTGTCACAAATGCACATTTGGGATTATTTGACAATATGATTATAAGATACACCCGTATAAGTGAGTGGGGCTTCAAATGAATATCCTTGGACAGTTGCCCAGCAAAGTTAGATAATCATGTTTTCAAATAAAACAAAACTTACAGTACGTCCAAGTTGAGTTAGCCCAGCCGCGCAGAAAACAAGGAATGCATTTGAATTAATTGCGATTGGCGTGCGAGTAAATCAACGTTCACATGAAGAGCCGGGTATGCCTGGGTGCGAATTAATGCAGTAACTTAGCTATAAGTTTGGTCATGACAACTCTGCAGTTCTAAATAGTTAGTTCGTGGCGCTAGTCTGTTCAGGTACGCAAGAGAGAAAACAAGGAGTGAAATTATCGGCCGCAGAAGACTAAAAACAGCCTGGTATTGTCAGCTTTTTGAGAGTGTAGAAATATCCACTTGTCTACCGGTGAAAATTTTGCTGTAGTTCTAAAGACTGACACTGTAGTTTTTTCTATTCCCATAGACTTTTGTATTTATTGAGTTTTGGAATAGGACTTTACCTCCGGCTTCATAGTTTACTGGGAGAATATTTTTTAACTGCTTCAGCGCGAGCGTTCCAATGGTGCAACCCCCAGATGTATAGCTGCTTCCGTTCAAAAGTTATTCAAAGTTTTTCTTGCAGCCAACTCAACTTGGACATACTATAGTTATCTCACGAGTAATATATAAACCATCTTAGGGGAATTACATACCCAAGCTTCACTTGCAAATTGGGAGGGAAATTTAATATTCTCCTTTTCTGAATAACTCTAAATATAGTAGAAGTTAATGCACAGTACCTAACTAATTTACAACATCAGACAATCAAATGGTGAAATGCAGTGCTGACAAAATTTCCAAACAATACGATTGGAGGAATTAGAAGTATTTGTTTTCAAGGGGAAGACACAAATTTAATTGAAGAGCCTGAGCGATTTAGAGTCCTCTGTCACCATACAAAAATACCACCATAACTACATTCTACTTAATACATTTAATAAGTTTCTCCTCTAGCAAAACAAAAATTCAAATTCTTACCTATATTCTTCAAAAGAGTTGATAAGATTGGGATATATATCTTTTTTCTGCAAGTAATAAAAAAGAAAAAATACTATAACTACTAATAACAAGTGGTGTGCTTTAGCACAAATGGCAAGCCAGCCTTCCTAGTTAGGTTACATAAAACAGTCTGTAAACGCACGAGCTCTCACACACACTTGTTCAATAGACATACCAAATAAGACTTATCTTAGTGGGTACACAATTCGACAATGAATTTTCAAGAAAAAAAAAACTGTGGCATAGGGTAGTAAACTATGACAAATAGTCATTAACTTTACTGCGGTCGCTATTTGAATAGAAAAAAAAACTCTGGTAAGTTTATAAGTCTTACCTGCAACCTTGAAGGAATCAAGATGAGGTTAAATACCGAGTGAACACAAAAACTCATACAAAAATGACATACGTACGGACTCACATATATAACATCCATGGTTCATTCACTAATCTTATTAATAATACAAGTTAAGCATACCTTAAATTCTGGAAAGTGCCAGTGATAACATAAACTATTGCAGAAATCTTTCAATGAGACCTGTGCTTCTACTAATAGTCCTTCTGCCCGGTCTAGCAGAGAGAAAGAAAAAGCACATCTTGGGTTTGATGGTGTTGCAGGCCACAGTTCTGCTCTTGCAAGTGTTACTGCCAGTGCCTCACACCCACAAGAAGTAAATAGAACACTTAGCTCCTTTCCTGCAACATACCATAAAGTCTGCAATGCAATAAAATCTTTGAATTTTTTCTTACCATTCTCATCTATGCATTGAATCTTGGTCTCCTTTTTTGTGCCACATATGTGCCGAGGTTGAATATCTATCTTTATACTCTCACGAACGTATGGAACATAGTGGTCATTCTAGATACAAAAATAAAACAGTAACGGGACTTATTGTTTGAAGTGTCAAAAGCTTACCTCCCATTTCTCAGCCATGTGCATAAAATTCACCTTGACATGACACGCTTCGAAGCACGATTCACAATAATGACCAAACGGGCCACATTTAGTGCATTTAAGGAATGCAGATTCACCACAGACTACACAGCATTGATCAGGGGATCTTCCAAGATTCTCTACAACTGCTTCTACTAATTTGCTTCTCAAACTTTCCCAGCTGGCAGTTAAAGCTCTACTATCTATCTCATAACTAGTAAGTTCAGAACTAGACTCAGCTGTAGTTTCAGCAGTACAAACAAGGTTACTAGAATCAGTTATAGCTACAGTGTCACAGTCGGAAACAGAAGAAGCACTACCAGAAGTACCTGGGAGTCCAGAATCGTGGATGAACTTAACTTTCTTCCTTTTCCCAGCAGGCCTAAGCGTAAGCTTAGAAGGAGGCAAACGAAATCCTCTACGCGACATCGTCTTCTCGACCTCGAGGAGAAGCACACCGAAGGGTGATATTAATTAGATAGCTACAGTAGGTTGGGCTTAGGTAAGATTGGTCGTTGTGGGTGTGGCTAATACAGGAACTTTTCCCCATCATTGTGATAGAAAAAGTTCCTCGTATTTTATATGACCTTTGATCCCAAAAGTTCCTGAACCGGGTGCCGTCCTGGGGCAGGTAAGGAATACGCGCAGATTATTGTTTAGAGTGAAATGCAGTGGCTCTGAAAAGAGCCCGTTTGAAAAAATTAATAAACACGGACAACGAAATGGAGAGAAGGCGCCTGGCTGAGACTTCTAAGTTGAGCAGAGCGTCCCGTACATCTTCTCTCCGAGCGGCTGGCTCCTGACTCCCTTCTGCTTCAGGGAGGCAACGAAGGCATCCTTGGTGTCACTGATTCTACGGAGAAGCAATAGAGTGTGGAAATCGATGCCTTGAGTGACTAACTTCTTGGCTTGTGTTGGTGTGATGCTGGGCTTTCCAAGGGATTTGGTGAGTAGTGCTGCATTGGTATACAGGGTCTTCTGAGCTAACCACTTCTTCATTTGCATGCTAGGCGACTGAATGTGAAGTTTGTCTAGACATCCTGTTACTTTTTGTGCCACAAATATATTTACCTCTGCTATTATTGAATGCAATTGTAGGTACAAGTTCCAATGCACCTCCAGCAGTACCTGCAGGATTTAGACCCGAGTCCAACCACCAACAACGGGGGAAGTGCTTGCTTCATATGTGTGCATGCCTGATCTTTCAGGGGAACCTGCACTGACTCGTGCAGATGGACTTGTGCTGCTTACTGGGACAGACAGACCTACACTGAATTGTGCATATGAACCTTTGCTTGCTAGCACAGACGTACCTGTGTTTACTGACAGGACGGACCTGTGCTTGCTGGCACAGACGAACCGGCATTCATTGGCACAGATGGACCTAGGGCCACTTCCAATTCAGGACCTGTGATATTACATCAGAGATACCAATAATAAACCTGACAAAAACTTTTTTATCTCATTTTTGCAATTTTTTTTTGTAAAAAATGTAGTTACGTTATGTACTACATAACAGGACAGGAGTCAATAATTCCTCAGATGTGCAATTAAATATTTAGGATTTTGCCAGTAATTTTGTCAGATGACAGACAGTGTATTGTTAGTTGGTGTACAAGTAGCTAAGGTAGCTAGAACTATTTTTTTTTGTGTTGCAACAATCAACTTCTACTGGGATTATATCTTTTCTTGTGCCTGCAGCAAGAAGTTGCTGTTTCCTCTTTGTTCCTCTGACTCTTCTACTAGCCATTGGCCACAACTTGATAACCCACCACCAAAGTGGGACCTGCCAGAATAAAAGCAGCCCAGAAATAAAACCCAGGATCCCGATATATAACAGACCACAAGGGAATTGCGTAAGAATAAATCGAGTAAGATCGCTAACTATACCCAAGGAAGTTGACGGCGGGATTTTTTGCGAGTGTTTTTTTAGGCTAGCCACGCACTACAACTCGAGGTCTGGGAACTCAATTAACAGTGCACGCGCGTTACTATGTGCCAGCTTAAAAGATTGGCATAGTCCTGCTGTAATGAATCAAGTCTTTTGAAGGTATCCAGTATAGCGTGGGGATACCAGCGGATAAAGCGTGCCAGTTTTAATTTATTACGTAGTAATTTTAGTTAAAGAATTATTATCGGCATCGTGAGTTTTTTAAACTAATAAGATACTTTTTAAGGACTTTAAAATTAAATAAACTGCAAGAATATATTTGGTACTTATATACACCTAAGTCTTGTTCTTTATTGAGTTAACTTTACAATTTATTTTACAGTAAGCAAGGGAGCTAATCTCGTTAAAATTATTAATTTTTAGTCCTGACCTAAAGTCATAATAAATCTGTAACAAATTATGAAATCATACTATCGCAAGTGTTATTACGGTCTCTTATTAGAACTGATGCATTATTAAGATCGCTATTAATTATGCAAGTTAAGTAATTTTTTTAAATAGCACCATTTAGCAAAGTAAATCGAATTATGCTAACCACACCATGGTATTGTCTATTATCAGGGGTGCCTCAATATTTAGATGAGCAATACTTTAATGATTGCAGTCGTAATATCAATTGCTACATTATACAACACTCGGACAGAAGGAATGGGTATTCTAACACCAGCCATTCAAATTGCGTATGTTAATTCAGATGTTGAGATTCAGTGCTTTAGTCCAAACCCAGTAAAATTCTTATCGCCCAAGGGAAAATTACTATCCAAAGAAATGGTTAAAAAGAATATACTCAGACTCAAGAAAATCAAGCTAAATAATAGTGGAAACTACACGTGCTTGGGACATAAAGATTCTTTTGAAGCGGTTTCACAATTATTAGTTGGAGGTAAAATGAAGGTATTTTAGTAGCTGGGAGGGGCAAGATAAATTACTGAGCAGAAAGGAGACAAATCAAAGATTATTAATTACAACAAAATGCTATTCCTATTTCTTATAAGTCTTATTTCTTTTAAAGCACTGGTACTGATTGATTCCTGATGTTTTCACTCACTTATTAAGAATTAGTAGGTCTTGCCAGTAAACTCTGTAAAATTAACAGTTGCCCCAATAAATGATAGGAAAAAACGGCAGCAACACCTAACTCCTGCAATTTTAGCCTGTCTCCACCATTTAGGGATATTTAAGGGTAATGGAGGTAGCAACTCAGATGCAGCTGGGAATACCTGATTTGCATAACAAGGCCTGGTGAAGCTTCCAGACTATAGCTAGGGCTTGGCCATCAGTTTATAAATATAACCCTGGGGCCCAGCCCACTTGCAGTGGCTTAAGGATGCCCACCACCATTTAGTGTTATACCCTACAGTGGTGTGGGATCTCAATTTAGCCTTCTATTTGCACCCTGATCGCACGCTGCTGGCCCACTAGAACTACCAGCAGTAGTGCGTTATTCTGAAGCAGTCATTCCGAATATCATAGTAAGTACCGTTATACTTGCTGGGGTAAATGAACTGGAACGAGGCAGTACCTGTGAAGATATTGGAGCAGCACAAGTCTAGTCGCAACCTTGACCTACTCCATCGTAACATCTACCATTTCGGACTATTCCCAACCTTTTTTTTCAAACTGAGCTGCTCCACAATTACTTCAGTTCGTTTTGTTGTGGTTGCTACTGGCAGTGCCCATTAGCTCTATTTAACGACATGTCCCAATCTTATGTTGAACTACCCCCTCCCAATAATTGCAACCAGCTGTAATCAACATAGGGAATAAGCCCCGAACAATTTCTGAAGTCATAACCAAACCTTATCATTAGTGTATTTCATTTTTTTTTATTTACACCGGTGCTCTTTTTTTAAATCATCACTGCTCGTAAGATTTCCTTTACCATCAAATTGTGCAACGGGGTCCCATTTTCAGGGGGAGAAGTTGCAGAAACTAATCGTTACGAATCAATATTCAGCAAAATCGACATTTCATGGAAATCAATAACTGGAATGAGTTCACGTTTTGCAAAACTGACAATTACCCCCTTAAGAATGATGTATTTTTTATGCTCCAACATAGTTAAGAGGAGGACTGTTCTTAATTCTACTGCTGCAGTGAAGTAAGCCAAAAGTGTACAGAAAGGGGAAAAAATAATACTTATCAAAATCGGTCAATCTTAGGTTACACACTACTGTTGTCCAACCTTATATTATTGTTCCTAGTAGTGTAGCTTTGTTGGATCAGTATTTTTTTGGTTCTTCTTGTACACTACTAAAGCTGGGACCAGTTAGTGGAGACATAAATAAATAATATAAGTTTTCAACATTACTGTAAGTCTTCAACATTAAATACTTCATGTTTATGAAGTACAATCTATGAAACTTACCAAATCTGTCCTGAAATTGGCGATTATATCGCATTACATGTCAAAAAATGTTGGTACATTAATAATACAAATGTTTCTATACGTATACACCTCATCTAACGTATACCCTGTTTAATTTTGTATGTATCTAACTCTTCAAAGGTAACTTTTGCAATGTATTTTTGCCTCTGAAGAAGTATCCAGATGTTACACCCTTCAACTACTTTTCAATATCTTCCCTCAAGCCTGAAAGAGTATAAAAGTATTGAGAAGCCTGAACCTAGTCTGGCGTAGCCAGACCCTTTACCCAACCGCTGCGCGGGGAAAGGGTCTGGTGTCCGCTTATATGTCGAGTTGTTCCAATGGAATGCAATTAGCGTAGTAAGTAGAGTCGCGCGCAATGTATGATCACTGCATGTATGATTCACTGCATTGCGGTACTATATAGCCAGAGAAGCTTTTTATTTATATTTCCAATGACTTCACTATAATAATCACATGGAATGTGTAAAATCAAGATATTATTCTAACAAAGGAGGGTATAGTTCTCTACTCCACGTCCTGAAACTACTGCATGTAAAATAGAGAAGTCACAACTCGTCAGTCTTACTTGGATTAGTCATACATACAAAAATTAAAGAAATATGTAGTTCATAAAGTATGTCTACAAAATATGATATTATGAGGCTAAGCTAAAATCCATACCAAGGACAAAAATATGGGAGTCCCCTAGTTTATTTTTGAAATACGAAGCACAAACTTGAACACTATCAAACTCCAAGCAAATTCTATGCATCTAAATATCTGATATCAGTCTTGCTCACGATTTAGCAGCCATTCCTTCAATCTTCTGTTTACTATCCACCAGCAAAAAGCGCAAACCAACCTTTCTTACGAATAAGAATGTCTAGTTGTACCAAAACGCTGAGCGGTCAAAAATTGAGAACAATAAGCTGGGGCGGGCGAGCGTCTAGTACTTCCGGGGGCGCTTTTAGTTTCCAGGCGCACTTAGAATAGAATAGAAGCTGCAGCAATTCGAGGCCAAGGAAGTCCAGACTCGGAACATTAATTCCGACTAGAATGTCTAGAAAAAATGGCTTTTAAAGTCGCAAATTTAGAAAGGTAAAATTTGTCTCTACAGAGACGGGCTCTAGAAAAGAAAGCTAGAGCTTTGAATTGTCGAAAAAGCTTGATCGATTGTGGAGAAACTACGTGAAAGTGTGTACAAACTTTTTCTGCGTATCTTAACTTACTGATATGCTCTCGCTCTAAATTTTGTTTGTATGGGTAGATTATAGGACCTACAGTAAGCCTACATCACTCAAATAGACGATATGCATGCTGACGTCAGCACTGGAGGTCAACGGGGTCAATGGTGAACAAGAATGGCAACGCTATGGCTGAAGCAGCTGGATCAACTCCTTTTACTCCTTTGACCAGTTGGACGGTAGATCAATTGAAGGAATATCTCAAGGAACACCATCTACCAACTGGCGTCAAGTCTGAGCTTATCAAGCGAGTAAAATATTGTGTGGATATCTTGTTCTATTAAGAAGAATTGAATGCTAAGACTATCAGCAGTTTCACAGCAGTAGCAGTGTCCCACCTAGCTTTGACAGTATTCCTAAAGGTCCATGGAGCAAAGAGAACTTTCCTTTGGTTAAGAAGCTGGACTACCTGGAGGATATACCAAAAACTATCAAACTGGAGTGCGTCTGTGTCAGTGTGGGCATGTATATGACATAGAAATGTGTGCACATAACGATGTCATTTATATGAGAGGAAAATGCCTGCCTACAATGAGAAGTAAGCCACCATTCTATTTTTTGTTTATTATGGTTGATATAAAAGCTATGAGACCCACTGGAGGAAATTGTTTTTGTGCTGCTGGTGCCAGTCAAAGTTGTGTTCATATATCTGCAATGCTATTAACTTTAGCGGAAGTGACAGCTACAGCTTGCACAAGCATTAGATGTGCCTGGTCTAAACCATCACAGGGGCAAAAGCGCCAGCAGTATTGGCAAGTGAGCTTGATTTTGGTATAGCTTCTTCAGAAGGTCATTTTCCATATACTGGTTTAAAACCCCCAGTAAGTACTTTTCTTGACAGTTTAGCAACTGCTGGTTCTAGTTATGGATTTCTTTGAAGGTGAAAAAGAGAGAGAAGCTTCTTCCAAAACTATTGATCAGAATTTGAGCAATAATTATGATCCTTTCAGTAAATTGACTGCTATATGCTCATTACAGGAGCCTACTGTGGATGATCTTTTTGATGCTCTCTGTATGTCATCTGAAAAAGCTGAACTTCTTCAGTTAAAGACCATTGGACAACATGACAACACCTTGTGGATGGATGTACGGCAATGGCGTATTACTGCAAGCAATTTTGGGCGAGTCTGTAACAGAAATTTTTGTGTGTTATACCAACCTTCTCTAAATAAGATTATTCTTGGAGACTGAAAGGCTGAAGGATTACCGAATTTTTTCTGGCACTTTATGCAATCGATTGAATAAAAAAATTGTTGATGATATGGTTATAGTTACATGTGCATTATGCAATTTAATGAACAGACTGATAAGTGATTAATTATGTCTATAATGTTATGATTCCATCAATCTATGAATATTTTCTGGACCCAATTCAGTCTTGTAATATTTGGTAAGTTTTACAGTCATCTCTTGCCACACTGTTGAATCCAAATATACTCTTTCAATATAAACATCAACAAGTGTCCAAACAACGAAGTCACAATATTCACCACCACTAATTCCTAGTTGTCCTAAAATCTGATAATAGTAGTCATGATTTCTTTTTAATTTTGGCTGATTTGAACTGTCAAGTTCAAGACAAAACTGAGAGTCTTTACAAGCATCAAGTATAGTAGAATTACAATGTTAGTATGGGCACTTAACTTCTACAATAGCAAACTTTCCCATACCTGTGCCAGTATACAGAAGTCCATCAGGAGTTGCACCGAGAAATGGAAAATGTGTGCTCAAAAATATACCACAGACATCAACTTCAACATTCAATTTGTCTTCATAAGCTTTCAAAGCATCATTTTCATGTTTTTGCCCCCATTGAATAGCAGCAGTGTTAGGGTGTCCATAATGGAATTTTCCACTCGTATTCTGACACTTGCAATAGCCCTTGATTCAAGTGCCTCATGTCCACTAAACTTTCCTCCAGTTAAGAATGATGGAATTGTCAAAAAATAATTTTTGTGTGCAAAGAGATCACGTGCTGTATACCCTTTATCAGCCAATATTCGCTGACCAGTCTTCAGAAGATCCAAAATTCCACTATATTCTATTGTGAATCTGTCACTACAATTTCCTGAAAATCCTGGTGATACAAACACGAAAACCCCGGTAAATGTATCAATTGCCACCAAATATTTCATGGTGGTATGACTTTTATAATCACTGTAAGCAGATATTTTAGTTGATAAGTTGCTTGGTCGTTGAATGAATATTTCTGTCCCATCAATGATAGCAACAGAATTGGGAAGAAAATTATAAGAATTAGGTCCAATTGTTGTCTGGGGCCACTAACCACAGCTATAATAGGTATCCAATGGTTACTTATTCTTGAGACAACTTGATTGGTCAATGGAAAAACGGCATGCTAAATCCTCTTGAGTCAGATTCTGTCTCATAAGCACCATAAGAAGTTTCTGTGAATATGTAAGTGTGGCTGGATCATCAGGTGAGTGTGATCTCCTACCCATTGAAGTGTCACATAGCCAAGAAACCAAACACTTAAATTCAGGAGTCTTCAAGCCAGTGTACATATGCAGCTGTGAACTAGACAAGAGTGCTGGATCAAGTCTTTGGAGAGTATTTTGTAAATGATGAATTTGATTAGATAATTGTAGATTTTCTTCTTTCAAGCAACTAACTTCTGTATCATTGCACTGTGTGGAGGCATCACTCGTTAAATTTGCATTAGAAGGTATGCCCTCACCACTACCGCTGGCTTGATCAATAGCGCTAACATCATTTCGAACCAATACCCTTCTTTCAGCAGATTTTTCATTCACAAACTCATGAGGTCGTTTAAAGTGTCGAGGTACCACATCATTTTTCTATCTACTAGGCCCTTTAAATTGTTCATAATGCATGTTGCAAATGCATGATTCTTCAGAGGGTACCCACAACCTACCTTTTGCAGACTTTCTGGTCTTATTTATTTTGCTAACTGTGAGCTTCTTCACTTGATCTGGCATTTTATTGATGTAATGAAGTGTGAGCAGTTCTTTCGACCTAGGGCAGTCAGTAGAACGAAGATCAAGGCACCCACATATTTTTCCCCTTTAATATTTTCATGACATCTACCCTTCCTATTGGAGCAGCCCCAAACGCAGCACTGGCGGCGCGACATGAAGCCTGTAGTGCAGCTTGATCAGTTGTTCACCTTTGACCCCAATGACCTTAGGTGCAGACGTCAGCACGCATATCGTCTATTGTTGCAAAATTTCGTATTTAAAAGTTAGTTGCAAACAAATACACTAAGAAATTGTGTGGGCCAGATGGGTCTCCACCCTTAAAGTTTCCATTGCTGGTGGTTCGACTTATTTTGGATAAACCCCTGCCTAATACTAAGTAGGTGCTAAGAGCTGCTAGTGCTTCTGTTCAATAGTAGCGTGGGCTGTGTTGTTTCGTGGCTACTACAACCTCACTAGAAGTGAGTAAGACTTACCTCCTGTTTAGTTCAGTGGACAATGAATTTTGAAGTAAATACTGTTGGCATGGCTTATAACTATGACAAATAACTTAATTTACCACTGCCACTAACTCAAATAGAAGTAGAGCTCCAGTAAGTTTTTGCCAAATAATTCAAAGCGGTAAATAATTTTATTTCTAGGAGATACGGGTAATGATCGGGTAATGATTGCTAAACGTGAGTATTCAGTTTAGTGAAGTTTGGGACCTGGTCGAACATGGAGCTAACACAAAAATACGTTAGGTTGAAGTAGAATATGGCATACATAATGTCCATACATGCATGCACAAACAAATATCCCCAATTTTCAATTGTGTTACCCCTGGCATTGTCTGGAACTCCACTCTGCTCACCTATACTTTTTTTACAATGGTTAGACCCCCCCCCCCCAAAAAAAAAAAAAAAAAAAAAAAACAGCAACTTGAAGTTTTCAATATAAAAGAAAATAGTTGGATTAATCCTACAGTAATATTGAAATGAAATAGAACTGGTTGTCTCGAGTAAGGGCAAGGCTAGTAAACACCAAATCACATTGTTCCAAAATTAGTGAATGGCACCTGTGGGCAGGAACTTTGTCCTTGTGCTGTAGTGAAGAATCCCTGTAAGTAAATAATAGTATGCATAGCAACCAACAGCAAAAAAAATTGCTTGGGAAGTGTGTGGCCACCCTTAATTCACACCTTATAAATGAACTAGATGATGTGGTGGGAAAAACATTAATACCACTTATGTGATTAGTAGGAAATTTTCATGTATGTGCCATATTGGGAGCCAGTGAAACCTGTACTTTGGAAGATAAAACATTCAGAAATAAACAACAAAAACCAAATTCTACTCTAGAAGTGGGGGAGAAATCAGAATACTGGCAGTAGTACAGAAGGAGGAGTTGTTAGTTAAGTGCTAGAAACTTGTAGCCAGAAAAAGTACCAACTTCTGTTGTTTTTAAATAGTTATTCCATTATCAGTACTCTTCAAAGTCCACTGCTAGCCATTGTCATAGACATACAAACATTAAACAATAAGTTAGGTAGCCCTAGCAATCAAAAACTGATTAGCACCAAGTTATGCAAGGTGCAGCTCTTATCATTAATTTTGGGAGCTCCTGTAAGTGCTGATAGGCACTAACCAAAATAATATTGTACCACAATTTATATACACATTTATTACATCCCCCCAGGAAAACATTGCTATGATATTATTATAGTTCTTATTTGTTCTTTAGTGGAAAAGAATACTATGATATCACCTACTATTAATAGTGTATATAAAGGACAATTAGCCAACTTTAATTGCAATGGAATTACAAGTAGTATGATGTGGTTTACTTCTATGACAGACAAGCCAATATTAAAATTTTCAGACAATTTTACTATACACAATGTAACCTATTTATCCACTGGAGAATACTACTGTTATGGACGAGATATACAGACACAGAAAACATTTATTGCTAGGGCATTGTTGAAAGTATATGGTAAGGAAATGTATATATTGCACTGGCTGTGGCACACTGAGGAAATAATGTTAAACAACTTCACTATAAATACAAAATGGTGGTCCTAATATGAGATATATTATACTTATTCCACCCTAGATATCTTCACAATGATACTTTTTTGCTACGTTATCTGTGAAATAACCTGCTATATTTCATGGTTGTTATTTCATGCTGTATTGCATAACTCATAGCAACCAGCAAGCTCACCACTTTTACAGGTTCTTAGAGCTACCTTCCTCTGGTGTAGCCATCATCACACTTGTATGGTACTGAGGATATTTTTTCTTTTTCAGTTCTTCAATAATTGGTTGCAGCGTAGAGTTGATACTTGTTGCTGAACCCATTACACATTTACAGCATTGGAGTCAGGAGAATACTTAAGCAAATGAGTGGCAGTTGAAATACAAATTTTAGCTCTTATAACCAGTCATGTTGCCTCCATGGATCAGCTGTGATTATCACCCTAACTACTCCCCTCCCCCCCTCTCTTTTCCCTCCATTATTTTGTTTCACCAAGCTCTCATTACTGATGCTCTGTTTTGAATAAAAAACTCTGAGTTTGCTATTATAAGGTAATGATTTAAATAAAATTGTCTAAAATTAGGGGTAGCATTATCAAGATTTGAAGTTCTCTTTAGTTTTTGGAAGAAGTATAAGTATGCTTATTTTTAATACAATAACTCTATCCCAGCCACTATCGATGTGTATGTGCAAATAATGGTCGATTATTTTGTAACAGCGCACGATATTAAGTCTACAAAGAGTATCAAGTAGGTACATGTAGGTGCTTCCAACCTAGCTCTGTGGCAATAGCTGTATTGTTGTATTGTACTATAGTTTGTCCACCTTGAGTTGGTACGACCACAGACATGGCAAAAGAGGAATGCACTAGGCTAAACCAGAAACCAATTAAGGTCACAGTAGTAGCTCAAACGCGCGCGAAAACGTCGACACCCATAGTAAAAACGGGGCTAGTCTAGGGTGAGCATTATTACTGTAAGCTTACTAGTAAGACACCTTGGCAGTTTTTTTCCACTGCTATATACAAGATGTGCCCCGTTATAAATAATCAACGTAGTTTATCGTTCGGGTAGGGTGATCTGGATTGCGCTGAACCCCTCCTTAAGTAAGTCTGATTGCTGTGTGCTTAGAGCGTATTTAAACTCTATTCTTACTTTCTTAGTGAGACGAACTTCTGAAGTACTCAACGGTTATGTGAAGAATCTAGTACATAACCTACACCTTTAGCTATGGCCACACACATTCCAGTATTACTGTGTCCTTAACACTGAATCATTCATATCATTTTATTCATGTTTTTACTATATTTTCTATCTACTTGTTAAATTTCAATTTTTTTTAAATTATACAAAAAATTGACATATATTAATATAATTTTATGATGACATATACAATATATGTTATGTAACTTTATGATGACATGAAATTGTGGTAGCTACAAGCAGCAGTTGAATTTGGAGGGTGGTCAATAGCATCCCCATAACCACAGAGAACTGTACCTACATAGATATGAAGAGTAATGGATAGCTAAAGCTAGTGGAATATAGAGTCTATGATGAATTATATATCTTATTATCTAAGTCAGCAAACAGTAAATTGGCGGAGTTTCTAAATAAATAGGCCCTGTTTAAACTGGTAAGAAAATCTGGGTGGACAAACAACCCGTTACAAACGTACTTCACACTGTAGCTTGCTCTTCTTAAGTAGCCTTGAAGTCCTGAGCCTAAAATGAACCAGAATGTCAAGCAGAAGGGTAGAAACGAAGTCACCAAACTACGACTGCTTTTTGTGTACAATTGTCTCTGGGGTACTGCCGCGCGGTTGGCCCGGTTTGAGCACGTGACTAAATCCTGCCGCGTGCAGCGCGGTAAACCTGTGGTTTTCTATTGAGTTTTGAAAGTGGACTTACCATCCGGCTCTGTAGTTATTAAAGGGACTGAAGTTTTTAAAGGGAATTTTCTGGACCGCTACAAACCACGCAAGCGTAGCTACTTCCATTCAAAAGTTATAGAGGTTATTCAGTGGGCGTGTCACTACCGCGTAATTCATACCAGGCGCCATTTTGGGTGGCAAAAAGACGACCTCAAGTAGCTAAAATGGTAAAGAGTTGCTGTGCAGTTGGGTGTACGAACAGGTTCTCCAAAGATTCCACACTAAAGTTTTATCGATTTCCTCAAGATGCTGAAAGGAAGCCAAGGTGGGTGGCGGCTATAAACAGAAAGGATTGGCAACCAGGAGAATCTAGCAGGGTTTGCAGTGCTCACTTTATGTCAGGTGAAAAGAGTAACAATCCTCTTTCTCCAGATTACGTTCCCACTTTATTCTCTTTTACTGCTTCTCCAGTAAAGAAAAGGTTAGTAAGAAATGCAGCAAGGTTTGATAGGGGGCAACATACTAACAAGATACGATTGGAAAACACATCGAGGCTTGATGCGGCCCAGTCACTTCTGACACTTCATGAGGAAGGCAATGGTTCCGCATACTGTGAGCCATACAGTGGTGTTTCTAGCTGCACTGACATGAGCGTGGCGGACATAAATAATCTGGAGCATACAGTTGTTCAGCTCAAGCAAGAAAGTGAAGGTCACAAAAAAGTTAATTTTGAATTGAAGGGGAGTTTGGCAATAATCCAGAAGGAAGTGGATGGGATGAAGAAATAAATTGAGTGCTTAAAGAGGGAAAGAGATCAGGTTCAGCAGTCACATCAAGTTGTGAGGTCAAGCTTCAGTTTAGACTCTGATGCCAAGGTGAAGTATTATACTGGATTACCTTCAACTAATATGCTCAAAGCTGTTTATGATCTAGTGGTTAATGGTATTCAAGAAGATGATCGGTCTGCTCTGTCTTTATTTAATCAATTTATTTTGACTTTGATGAAACTGAGGCTGAATTTGGGAGATGTCGATTTGTCGTATCGGTTTAATATCAGTCAATCTTCAGTCTCAAGGTACTTCAATTATTGGATTGACAGGTTGTTTGTGAAGCTCTCCTTTCTTATTATGTGGCCCGAGCGAGAAATGTTATGGAAGACTATGCCCATGGCTTTTAGGGAGAAGTTTAGATCTTGCGTGGTAGTAGTTGATTGTTTTGAAGTGTTTATTGAGAGACCCAGTAACCTAAAAGCTCGAGCACAAACATGGTCAAACTACAAGAAACATAACACCGTTAAATTCCTCATTGGTATCACACCACAAGGTACCATTTCTTTTATATCTCAGGGATGGGGTGGTAGAGCTTCTGATGTGCACATCACAGAGCATTGTGGACTCCTGGAAAAACTTCTACCTGGAGACATTATCCTGGCTGATCGTGGTTTCACTATTCAAGAAAGTGCAGCCATGTTTTGTGCTGAAGTTAAACTGCCTCCATTTACAAGAGGAAAAACTCAATTAAGTAAATTGGAAGTAGACACGGCTAGGAATTTGTCCCAAGTTCGAATTCATGTCGAACGCATTATTGGTGTTGTTCGGCAAAAATATTCTATCCTGCAGTCGACTTTACCAATAAAAATGATAATGTGCGACAAAGATGCAAAATACAGCACTATTGATAAAATTGTAACAATTGCGTGTGCTCTATGCAATGTATGTGACTCTGTTGTTTCATCTAACTAGCATCACCAAAATATTACATATGGATACACATTGAAATTATATTTTGTTCATTTAATGTTTCATTTACAATAATTAATACTTTGATGATTTTAATGGATGAATATTGTTAAACAAAATTGAAAAAGTTAAATAACATGGCATGACAAACTGATACTAATGGCCAGATTTGTGTCTCTTCTTTTTGTTGATAAATGCTGTGCATTCCTTGCAATACCAACTCCCTTTTGGTACGTCTTCAAGAGACAATTTCAAGCACTGCAGATGAAACCATTGTATAGGGCAACTGCTGTTATCACAAGCTATCATATTTCCTTCTTCACCTCTCTTACAATAGCACCAGACATCATCCTTTGTTTCAAACTGAGAATTGCCATGTTCTATACACGTTGGTTCCTTGGTCAAAACTTTTCCTAAGACTTCAGGCAAAATTCCTATTTTGATAAAGGGTTGCACTTTTTGTAAGGCTTCTGTAATAAACTTGTCATCAATTGCAATCCTCTGCACAAATAAATCTTGATTAGTATACACAATGAAATCGCCATAAATAGTGTTACAAAATTTCATTTGCATTTGAAGTTGATAATAGTAACTGTGGGTGCGTTTTATTTCCATTTTCCCTTCTTGTGATTTTTCTAAAAAAGAAACTTCACCTTCAAATTCAGATAATGTTTTGTTCCTGCAGGAATATGGACACTTTATTTCAAGTACACCGCGTCCGCAGCATTGACACGAAACAATTCCATCAGGTGACGCACCCATGAATGGATATTTACTATTTAAAACAAGACCACTACGAGAAATCATAAATCGTTCGTGCTTACTCTTGTATTGAGCAACATATGCTTCACGGGCAGGTCCTTCATGATTACAGCCCCAAGTACACGCAGCTGAATAAAACTTACTACTCTCTGGATAGCAAATTAATTTAATTATTGATTGTGATGGCTTAGCTAGCGAAGTAGATAAAGCTGATTTAAGACGTGAGGCTGTTACTCTGCCAGTTCTTTGCTGAAACCATAATTTAGATTTGGATTGACCTCTAGTTACTTCTTCAACCATCTTCACCTGATCTTCGCTAACAGTGTATGACTCATAAAACTCTTCACATTTTTTAAGCAGTTCCGGATAACTTAAACTCAAATAATCTGGATTATAGTAAGCTGATAATGGTTTTGGAATTCTTTTACTTTTTACTAAGGGAACATATGATTCAGAAAATTCGGGAACAAGTGCAAGAATAGCAGGCTTACTTTTAAGATTTGATAGGGCTGTAAAAAAATTACTTATTTCAAGCTCAGATGGTTCCTTAACTTTGACTGATTTACTTGCTGCAGAACTGGAGCTACCTTCAGTTCTAGTAGTATCCCCTAGCTTAGATAGAGAAAAATTAATTTTAGCTATTGGCTCATACGAAACATTTTGAAAAGAAGGAGGTAGCCATGAGCACGGAAGAGAAGTGCAAGATGTCTGTTTTTTCATTTTAGTATTTTGCTCCAAAGCAAAAAGAAGTCCAGCAACATGGGAACATGCTTCCCCAAGACCTGCCATGCACGTACAATGTGCAGCACGAACACAACCATTTTGCTGTATACCTACCCAAGGCTTCAAAGGCGAAGCTGATAAACTTTGAGAATGACGCACCAAACAAGTAGCAAGGAAAGTGTCATTGTTAACTATACTGTGTACCATGACTTTACTAACCCATCCATCACAATAGTACTTGTAGCCATCGAGACTCTTGTATGCTTTTAGACTTTCTTTGGTGTACAAGCTTGGAGTTTCAATCAAATAGTTGTAGATGTCTGGGTATTCAACATCGGGCCATTCATACCAATCTAAACTGGTGCTCACCGATAGTGTTGGCTTTTCCCACATTAAGTATGGATCTTCAATATTACCCAGCAGTGCTAGCTTCCTTCTGTAGTGCTGCTGATCCTCTACCGAAAGAGTACCGAAGTATATACTAGTCATTGCTACGCTGCCACCCGTACACTTGTACAGCTTCTGCCACCCAAAATGGCCACGTGGATCTGTTGCTACGCGATAAGGCAAGACCACGCCCAACGTGAATAACCTCTATTAACTGTTTTTACCGCCCAACTCAACTTGGACATACTATAGACCTTTTCCACGCAAAACAATATAAGTAATTTTTGTGTACGATCTTGCGCGAGTAACAGGAAGCGATTCTACCACGCCCATTGGTGGGAAAGAAGTTTATACCTGGATGACGGCGGAGAGTAGCTTGATTATAACTATTGTGATTTTGTATGCTGGACTACACAAGGATTGCACATAGAAAGAATTTATTATGATTTTGATTTTGTCAGCACTATGATGCCAAAGTTGGATAACTTTTTCCTCCTGAGGTGCTTTGTGATGGTAAAGTTGGTCAGGTATCAGCTACTGAAGTGTTTTGCTACTGTCGCCAAGGAGAATCTGGGCGAATGATTGCTTGTGATTCATCATCTTGTGATTTTTTTTGGTTCCACTTCAAATGCTTAAATCTACCACCCGATTTTGATCCAGGTGAAAATGAATGGTTGTGTCCTGAATGTACTAAGAAAAAATAGTCCTTTGTCCATGAATTGACACTATCTGTACATGTTAAATATTGTTGATCTATAATTTATTATTCATTTAAAAGGTGTTAAACACTCATTCAATGGTGTGTTAAACATGAAGTTAAATAATTACACAATTGAATTACAAAGATTAACAAATGCAGCACACACTGTAATTATTTTATCAATGTTTGAAATGTCTTTGTCACTGGCATGCTTTAACATTTTCACAGGGAGTGGGCCACTTAAATTTTTATATTTTTTCTTCAATTGTCCAATCACTCTTTCAACATGAATTCTTACTGTAGAAAGTTGTTTTGAGTATTCAACTTCTCTCTGGGATAGTTGACTCTTCCCACGGGTGAATGCTGGTATATCTAGCTTTGCTCCCTGAATGGCCAAATCATCTGCTATAGTAAAGCCACAATCAGCTAAAATTGTATTGCCAGGTTCTATTAGACTAAAAAATCCACTACCTGGAAAGGAAGGAAATGCTTCCACAAGGTGTTATGGCTATAAGAAATTTCACTGTGTTGTGTTTCTTGTAGTTTGAATATGTGGCACTTCTTGCTGGGAAATTTGTGGGCGTATTCATGTGCATTTCCGAACAATCGAGTATACAGATGCAGTCTGGATACAGTTGCTTAAATGCTGGTGGCATGTTCTGCTTCACATTATCCCTGGAAGGCGACTTAATCAAAAACTTCAAGCGCCAGTATATAACTTTCAGCCATTTTTGAGAATTTCGTGATGCTGTAGATGCAGATAAATTAAAGCTCAAAGCCAGATCTTCAAATGACAGCCCTAGTCGGAGGCGCATCATTACAAATAAAAACTCATCTTCTAAAGAAAGATAATTTGATTTGGCAACATGTGGAAAAATAGGTGAAAATGTGACGAAACACTTTGCTTGAGAGATCAGTAAAGAAAGTACATAGTTCCTCACAGCTACACATGAAAAACTACACATTTTGGCCAACCTTTTTTTTTAAGTGTTCATTTTCTTCTGTTAGCATCTGAAGCATACATGCATCAATTTCTGTCTGCTGATGTTGATGAGACACACTTGATAAATAAATTACTTCATTACAATCCATTTCCATTAGCTTGCACAATTCCTTGCCAATTCTGTAACTCTCCTTCTTTAATTCCACTCTTCTCTTTTCTACTGATGTTCTCCTTGTTTCCATGTCTTCAATTTGTTGCTTAACTTTAGCTAGGTCTTCCTCAAATTTTCTTTTCTTTGAGTTTTCCTGCTCTTGTCAAATCTTATCTTGGTTCTCTTTTTCAATTCTTATTCGTTCTTTTGCCTTCTTTTTCTCATCCTGAACCTTTTGCCTCTCCTCCTTAGCTTTCTGAATTTTCTTCTACTTTTCCAGTCTTTCTTTCGCCATTTCTGCTCTTTTTGACAATCTACCAGGGTTGTTTTCAGCTTTTTCCTTCAATTCTTATTTGCTTCAGTTTCCTCTGCTTTCTTTTTATCCTCTTTCCTCTTACTTTCTTTTTCTTGCTTCCTTTCCTTCTCACTCCTCAAAGATTTCTTCACCTCTAACATACGTCTATTTTCTACTATATCCAAGCGAGAAATAGTTTCTGGCTGCCTGCTAGTAGACCTCCAGTCTGAGGGCATATAATGGGTGGCTGGAATGATCAACTGGCTTACCTGTACTCATCACATACAAACACATTAGCTAGTTAGTAAATAAAGTCCTGACTAGCACTTACCAGAATGGAAATACTCATTGCAGATCCTGGTGTGCTTGCTTGGCTTCCATTTAACTCTCCTTACAGCAGCAGCCCATTTATTACACCTTTCTTTGTTGGCCATTGGGAATCTGTAGAACCTGATTCCTCCTTTTTTGCCCACATAGTTGGTGCAGCCTACCACACAACAGTTATTCACCATAGCTCGCTCAGATAATCAGCACAAAAAGAAGTTTTCTCAATAATCTTCCAAGCTACTACCACGATTCCTTCCCACCAATGGGCGTGGTAGTAGGACTTCCTGGTGCTCACATGAATTGATCGTTCACAAAATTATTAGTATTTGTTTGCGTGGAAAAGGTCTATAGTGCAGAACTAATAAAACATGAACAAATAATCATAGCACATACAAAAAATTGTTATAACAGCAATAGTTTCTGTCATGTAATTACTTATCTCATTTTCTGATCTTTCTAAAAGTAGATAAATAAAATAAAATACCTAATTAGGTAGCTAACTGAAATATGTGAGACATTCATACCTGAGAAAAACGAAATATTATAGTACCACATAGCAAACAAGAAAATGTGCTTACCATGCACAAAAATAATCCATAATACCAGCCGTTTTTCTGAACTGGTATATCTGGATTACTTATACAAAATCAGATAATAGTTAAACTATCTATATAATCACTCACCAGTGTGTGGTTCACATACTAAATATGTCTCAAACAATAAGTATAATAAAATTGAAAACAAAAATTTAAAAAAATGTGTGAAGTAGCAAGATAACAAAGACTTACAATTATCTCCTCAAAATTTTTACACCATCTCAAATATAGGGTCTTCCCAAAATACATAAAGAGAATGTTCCATTAAGACCTGTAGTATCAGCTATTGGATGACCAACTCACAAGTTGGCAAAGTTTATTGTCAAAAATAATGGGTGTAGTCTAGATAAATTGGACGAAAAAATGAATTTCTTGTTTCAGGGTAACTGCAGACAACCTGAAATGACCTATACATTTTGTGAGAAATCTCATAATTCCTGAAGTCAGAACAAGGGTAATTTTCCTGTAAACTTTTCTGCACATGTCCTTAAGTTGTTCAGGACAGGTGCATGGAAAGTCCAGTAAAGTGTATAGTTATCCATTGTTGAAAGTCAGTAAATCCCAAATAATTTTCGGTGCTCTATGGGGGCCCTTCTACTCCAAATTGGCTCCCTAAGCCCTTGTATTGATTTGGCAACATTAACCTGTGTTTTAGATACTTAACCTTTTCCCATTTTAATCTTATTACAGATAACAAGAGAATTGTTCCTTCTGTGTGGAATAAACGAATTAAGGAAAATGCATGCTTTATATGTCTTTCAACATTTGGTGTCCAATGGAGTTATGAAAATCACTCTGTCCTTCCTAAGAATATTAACTATTTTTATTTAAGAACTATGTGTATACAAGATATCACAGCAAAAAATAAAGGAGTATATGAATGTGCTGGAACTGCAGAATCTGGAGGAATTTTCTATGCTCAAGCAAAACTAAAAGTTATAGGTTATTAAGTTTTACATTAGAAGGATTATACAAGGATGAAAATTTTGAACTAGTCTGTAATGTAAATCTAAACGAGGCAGCAGAAATGCATATTTATGACCTATAGTCAGTTTGTGTAAAAGTAATAGTGTGTGCATTACAACCAACTACAATCTACAACATGTAACTTAAATGCAATATAATAATGTAATGTTTAAAAATTAAAGTCAATGTCTACGGCTGTCTATTTAATAATTGTGTATAATAGTTGAAAAGTCAGAAAAAATCTTTCCAGGATTTCAAGTTGCTAATTATGGAGAAAGTGTATATTTTACTTGTTGGTCTACTATTGTGAAGATTAAATGGAAGTTTAAGTCGGTCACATTACCTATTGACAAGATACCCAATACACAGTTAGAGAATTATGAAAACAAATCCTTTGTAATTAGTCGACTTTCAATTTCTAATATAACTGAAGTAAATTATGGAAATTACAGTTGTCAAATGGAAGAGAAAGATAATTTGATATTTGAGGCTTCTGCTACCTTGACATTTCCTAGTAAGTAATTTTTAACTCAAAAAAAGTACATGTAGTTGCAGAAATATTATATCATTGTTTTCATTGTTCTGAACAACTAAATAGTGTTCACGTACTAATTATAAATTGTAAAGGGATGTGCTAGTCAAATTAGCACCAACTTTGGATATAAGCATTGTATATTATTAACTGTATTTAACTAGTTAGAAATAAAAATAAAAGTTTTTACGATAAAATTGATGACTTTGACTATACTCAAGATTAAATTTTGGGTACAAGTACAATTACAAAAATCTGATTTATCTGCATTATTATTATAGGTAACAAATTTGGACATGTACCTTCAAGTAAGTCTAAATACTTAGCCTAAACAAGAGCTCTATTGTCAATTTTGTTTTGTGGTAAAAAAAACAAACGCTACTTTTTATTACAATTGTAGGATATACAATTTTTAGTTCACAATTGTTCTGAATTTTTGACAACATTCTTCTACTTAGCATTATATTCAAGTAAACACACTATACTGAAAAGGTAGGTATTATCCTCCACAACACTTACTGCTTTTTACTTGAACACCATTGAGAACATCAGTGATCAAAATAATGCATTCAATGGTCAATAGCCAAAGTTAAAACTTGATCATGCTGAAGAATTCTCTAAGGTTAGGTTTAATAGAAGAATTAATATCAACTCTTGTTATGCTGTATAATGTTTTTCAAAGTAGTTTATCATATAAACTTTGTACAACTTGTTGTTTTCTCAATGTATACACATAATATATATTTATACATTTTTACATGAGTTAGTACATGGAAAGATCTTTTGTGTCCAGGATAATATATTTTACCAAATCTTGTCATACAACTCTGATAATTGGAATGGATGGTTTAGAAATCATATTTTGTATATTATTACGGTTCATAAATCAACTTGAAAAGTTGACTATAACACTCTGACAGGTAGTTAATAGTGGGTCCCACACCTTTGACCCACTTAGGTACTATTAGTACTGAAAATAGCTATAAAATCTGGTGAGTAGTAAGCTAGGCTGATTGCTACTAATAGCCTTTCCTGATTATGGTATAGTAATGTGTCATGTTCTGTATTAAAATACATGAAAGCTTACTTCTTATAGCAGTGGTTTATATGTAGCTAACTATAACTCCTAGGCAAATTTGTGGTAAATTTATAAAAATATAATTGCAACTTATGTGTACCAATTTTAAGAATACACATTTATTACACATTATTAATAAATAGATAATGAAAGAAAATTACACAACACTTCAAGTAAGATCATCCTTTTACTTAGAAGTATTAAATTTGTATGTGATCAGTAAATATATACAGATACTATTAGCAAAATATAATCATTAATTTATTTATTTTGTTTTATATACAACAATATTTTTGAATTATATAGATAACTAGTGGTGCGCTCGAATAGCGCAAATGCATGGCGAGCGAGCAGACTCTTTTTACAGAAAAATAGGACAGAAATTACATCTAACTGTAGTGCACAGTGTAACCCTTTCCATTCTCAGTTAGCATCAGAGAATCTAAAGTCTCTGATCCCAGACTACGGAGTGGACGCATTGTAGCCCTCTTCTCTGGTTTAGCAGCTAATAGCAATGATTAGGCATGAAGAGAGAATTACCTGAATAAACTTCAAAAGCAGTGGCAAGGAAGCGCAGCTTGACAAAGACTTCACAATTGTTTCAAGAAGAGAGTAGCTATAAACTTTTTAGTTGAAACAAAGTTGCATAAGGCAGTGCAGCAGGATTCTCCGCGCTCTCTAATTGAAAAATACTGGAATTGTGAACGCTTTACCTAACTTACGTAATTAGAAGCGCGGGCGAAAAAATTTAATTACGTATGTGGTAAAGGGGTTTCAATGTCATACCGCTACAGTTTGAATTGAAAATGAAGCAACAAAATCAAATCACGTTATTTAAAAATTTCTTTGTGATATTCTTAGTAGTAGTTGTAACGCACAATACTTTCACACAACTGAACATACCTACGCAAGACTTACCTTCGTGGTTCGTCTAGTGGACAATGCATTTTTAAGTAAATACTGTTGAGTAGGGCTTATAACTGTGAGCACATTAATTTACCACCGCCACTAACTCGAATAGAAATGGAGCTCCCATAAGATTTTGAGTTTTAACTGCACCCGCGAAACAATTCAAAGCCGTAAACAATTCAATTTCTAAGGTGATACGGGTAATGGTCGCTAAACCGGAAGATTCTGTTTAGTAAAGTTTGGGACGGGGTCGAACGCGGAGCGAACACAAAAATACGGAGGGTCAAAGTACAAAATGACATACATACGTCCATATATATAAATAAACAAACATCCCCGATTTTTTCATTTTTTCCCCTGTAAGTGTCTCGCTCGCTACGCTCGCTCGCCAATGAACAACCACCCTTAGAGCATATGCGTAAGTTTTTATGTGATATAAGCTTTTGAGCAATGATAGAATGTATTAACTGTTGCTATTCAAAAACTAAATGCAGACATGACACTTGAATAGTTCTGAAACACATACATAATACAAATAGTTAAAGCCCATTGTGACCCTACATAGTCAAAAGTCCTAAGGAGTGCACCCCCAGAATGGGAACCATTTTGAGGCTACAATATCGAAGGCAATGTCTTTAAAAATTTTTGTTGGCCTACTAACAACTGCCAAAATCAATGCACTATAAATTGTGTCTGTATTAGGGGAGAAATATTTTTTCAAATCATTCATTCTCACAACTACCGGTTCCTATCGTTATATTAAAACCACATTTAAAACTACAATACAAAGAATGCTTTAAAAAGGGAGAATTATGACTTATAATGGAATATCCTTCATTAGTTGTCATGAATCGATCTATTTAAAATAAAGAACAAAGTAGTGTACTAAATGAATATTCATTCAAATTAGAGTAAAACACAGTTATTTATGTTCTATACTGCTATTAATTCATTATCAAACAAATAATGGTAGGCAAGTATTGCCAAAATGCTTTCATAAAATGAAGACATAAATATAAAATGCAAATTATACTAAACAGAAGAATAAATGAGCTATAACTCAATTTGATGTTTGCAATTAACTTTAGTACCTATAAATTACAATTATAAAGTTGTAAATGTGTATATTTGTTCAGTTCAAACTTATGATACAATTCCACCATTACTGGAGCCACGTAAGTTCATTCTTACACTCCTCACCAATATCTTTGCTTTTGCTTAATGGGCAGTAAAATTAACTAATTTGTACTGTTCGATTATATAATAGCCATTTGTATTATAATAATAATATTGTTTGTTTATCAATATCATTTGAAATCTGTTCAAGTTAGATCAATCAACTTTTTGCATGTGAGTAATATAGCAAAACTCGTGAAATGATACCTATGAATGTACCATTTAAGTCCAAATTAGTAAATATAAAAATTATAATGAATTTGCTAAAACAGATGTCTAATTATCTTATGTCCTATACAAATTACTCTCTCATTATCAGCTGATTTAAAATAAAAAATTTGCTCAAACGTAACTTTAATTTAATGAAGTTGTAAATTTCATGAATTAAGTATCACTTCATTCACTGGACTTCTTATGCATTCATAGATCATAATCATTACATAATAATAATACACATATTATACAATAAATATAATTATGTAGGTAAGAAAGAAGATAACAAAGAGCAACCACCACCGTTACCACCACGTAAGTTGTTTTGTATTATGTTGATAAATAAAATAAAAAAGATTTTGAATTAGTTAGCAATATCTACTTCTGTATACATTAATCTTTATAAGTTTTGCCAACAACTATTATCAGTTATGAATTTCATGATAATGTGAGATTATTCACTAAATGATCAAGAATTATTTCTGCTCTGAAACAACATATTATATAGAATGTTGATGTGCATGTGCCTAATTGCATAAACTTGAATTAAACGCCTAATTTGGAAAAAAATAGGTACATCAAAAAGTTTCCAAAGATTAGGTAAGCTAACAGGCCCACAATTATTCAAAATATCTGAACATTCATATTATAATGATAGAGTTCAGCATAAAATAGCATGTTGCTATCTCTTGTACTAGTTGTATATACCTACTTTAAAGTAAATTGTCATGCTGACTGACTAACCCCATAGATATGGTTATTGTGGTAACAAAAAATAACTCGTACTAGTTAGAAATTGTAATTAATGATTTTTTTTTTTAGTGTAGGGGTATCTCATGATTCCACTTAGCACACTAGTGTTTAGCTAACTCAGACCAGAATCTACAGGGGCGGATCCAGCAAACCGATTAACCCCGATTGACGGTACACGCGGCTAAATTGGAAAAATCGGTAACTGCGGTTGCTACACGCGTCTAAAAGAGCGCCTACTAATCCGCGACGAGCTGCATTACGGAGCCAGGAAAGCCACCGCTGTTGATTGGAGTGTAGGCTACCATTAGAAATAGTTGAGTAAATTTAGTTTGAATAATACTGTAATAGTAAATAAGAAGGAAATATTATTGTATATTCAATAATAATATAGAGTAAGAATATACGTGACAGTGCCTAGGAAAAGGGACCTTTTCCGTAAAAAAATGAAAAATGAGTTATTCATACCACTGTGTAGAGCACTTCTTATGGAGTATTTTGATATCAAGTTTATAGGCAGGCGCTCCTTGGTTCACTAAATATACGAGCGGCAATCTGACCATCTTGAGCACAGTTATTTCGAGAAAACTGCAATTAAAACTTCTTATTCAATTTCTCGCGGAGTTAACGTTGAATTCCGTAATCTAACCGGAAGTCCGCGTTACGGGTTACGTAAGACTGTTACTTGGTGGCGATCAGCTGAACGGCAGTAAGTTATAGATGGGGCCGCTTACTTTATTGATGGGGGAGGCCTTACTCAGTTTAGACCCTACATAGTGTAAGAGTACTAGACAGGTATGTCTTTAAATAGCACTGGATGCAATTTTGCAGACCGTTTTGTGCTTCTTTTTTTTTTTTTTTTTCTGTTTCTTTGATAGTTACAGTAAGTCATTGATACAGTCACTCTTTTAGAAATGTTCAACTAGCTTGGTTTGTTAGTTCACTGGCTAGCTAAGTTTAGGATTATATTTGTCTTGCAGCCAGCTTATTGCCTGTTTTGGAACAAATGAACAATAGGAATCTCTTTAAATCAATGAACAAAAATGATGGACTTTCAAAATGTGTTGCTTTCTCTTGTTGTAGTGTGACAGAAGTCCTCATCATCACTGAAACCTTTGTCCAGTCAGAGACTTGCTGATTCTTCTATTGTTCACAAAAATAGTCCCAGGAGTCTCCAGGTCTGCAGGCTCCAACTACAGGACTCCATAAATAGCAACATCAACCTATATAGCTTGATTATTCACATTTACTATATCTATTCTGTTACTGCAAACAAAAACTTATAAGAATATTTACCCGCGATTATCCGAGGTAGGGGTAATTTGTTGCTAGGCAACAAATTGAATTCGCCCACGATTTTCAATTACTCGCGGGTTGGATTTCCGTTCACGCACGGAAGGTCAAAATAGAGAGTAAAAGGTAACTGTGTTTAAACAGGGCGCTCGGACCTTTAACAACGGTTTCAGCCACTCAAATTTGGTGTCAGTGTAGCTAAAGGGTAGGATATACCTGTGGGCCAATAAAAAGAAAACCAAAAAAAAAAATTTTTGTCGGTGTTTGGGTAGTGCCGTTAAGGAAAGAAAGTTAGCCCGCTAGCGCGCGTGCCATAAATGCACGTTAAATCGCGCAGGCGATGATCATGCTCTTAAAAAGACTTGAAAATAACCTTTGAACCTTCCGGTTAGCACAGTAAGTATGGACAGGTCTACTTCACTGTGGAAGTCTGAAGAAATAACTAGTTGGAAGGCTCTATCTGGAGTGTTTGTGCGTGATCAAGAAGCTATACCACCAGGAATTACTAACATTGCAATGAATTGCTATGCCAATAGTGTTTTTCAGTGCTTATTAAACCATAATGGCTTTATAGCTCTTGTAAAAGACATTATAGAAGAACATGAGAGAGTAAAGTGTAACTACTGTCGCCAAATGCAAGGTATCTTATATAAATATTTAATAAAAAAGGAAAATTACTATTTGAAAAAATATAGGTTCCCAGTGCGCTCCTCAGGTACTTAAATATTTGTACAGTAGATATAAATATCAGAAGATGTCTGTATTGGATTCTCGCCCAATCATTAAATCCTTAAAAGGTATGTATGCACCTTGTTTACAATTAATTACAGTAGAATGTCAGTTATCCGGACACAATAAGTGAATATTCCGATAACTGAAGCTACTATTTTTAGCACTACATACAGTTCAATCCAATTTAAAAAATACTTACGTGTACATAATACATTTTAAATTGGTAATGCAGTGTGTTCTGTAATGGTTATCTGTGGAGAGGTTGACCTAAGTCAGTGTTGGGGGTAAGCCAATGTACATGTTTTACTAATACAGCTGCTGATATGGTTAAAAGCAGCCTCCAATAACTTTTTTTTGATAAGCGCATACTTCCAGCTTGTCCTTGCTTAGCACCACTCTTTTCCTCTTGCCAGTAGCCATTCTCTAGTACAGTACAGTATAACAGCAAAACTGGCAGGTGGGCTTTAAATTTTGATGTGACCGGATAACTGACATTCTACTGTACATCTCTAATATTAATAATAATATATATATATATTTATATACATAGCAATCAGTTCCTCATTTAACGCTGGACATCAACAAGATGCAGCAGAGTTCTACAGTGAATTAATGAGTAAAATTCTTGAGATGTCACCCAAGTACTAAATAAATACATTTTATTTGAAATACTGATTTAATCTTGCTCTATTGGTGTACATAGCACAAGAAGTAAAGTACATGACATGTGTTACTTCAATGAATTATCTACAGGTTGGCAAAAATTATTGGGTGAAAGACAATTTATTATCCAATTTAAAAATTTAGTTCAGTGCAAGAAGTGTGGTACAGTGAGCTACAATGAGACACTCAATCATACTTTGGAACTCTATATTGAGGTAGGAATTAAACGTATACCACTCCCACCCTCCCCCATCAAACCCTTTTGCTTATCCTCTAAAATAGGGAGGAAAAAAGATCCATTTACAAGATTTGGTGACAGATAATATGCCAAGCTCTATACAACTTCTGGATCTACAATGCACACAGTATGTAAATACTAAGATAATGAGAAATTTGAATCAAATTCATAAATTTTCTTCAATAGGTGCAAAGAAAGTGGAATGATGGAGAAGTCAGACATAATCAACCGGTTCCCCAAGTTACTCAGCATTCATCTGACAAAAATGGCAAATGAGTATGTTAGCTATTTGTTTTATATATTTTTATAATTTTTTTTAACTTAGTTTGACTTATTTTTCAGGACAGGGATACCTCAAGTTCAAATTCAGGTACAAAAAGTTAATTTCTTGAGAACACGCTACATTTATACCTCTTGTAGAAGTCTTGTTCAGGGGTTGCTAAGGGTGTGTAGAAATTATATATAATTTTATTTAGCTGACAAAATGACTGGATATTTATATGTGTATAGAAAACTACTTTGACTATTTCTGGTGGCAATAACGTGAGGTATAAACTAGTTGGAGTAATAAAATATATCAAATTGTCCGAAACTACGGGTCACTACACTGCATTTATTCGGTCACGTAGTGACCATAGTCAGTGGTTTCATGTAGATGACAACAAGGTATTTAAATTGTTACAAAATTTGACATCTGATAAATGATCAATCAAAACATTTTATAGGTGCTACCGGTCAGTGTTGCTAATGTAGCCATGCAAGACCCATTTATGGCTTTGTTTGAACTTGATGAAGGTAGACAAAGTATTGAACAAATGGATAGCATTATATACATTTATATACATAGGCCGCACATTGTACAGGAATCTACCTTTATATGCTGTCACAAATCTGCTCAGTAATGAGTGGTTAACAGATGAGGTAATGTTAACCTTATATTAGGATATACATATAACTTTATCAAAACTATATGTGTGAAGATTATAGAAGCATATTTTGAACTAGTAGCTACCACAGCTTCACGAGTAAGTGGTGATAATCTTAAAGTGTTTTTTTTTTAATTTTAAGCATTATATATTAAGGAAAACAAGAAAGTTTTGGTTTTAAGTTCTCAATTCTATTCCAAGTTGTGTTCACATGGTTATGAAGGAGTGAAGAGATGGCATCGAAAGGTAGATTCAATGCTATAAATATTATGTTATATGCTCACTACCAAGTCTTTACAGATTGATATATTGAATCAAGACCTACTTCTGTGTAGTATTAATTTAGGAGAGTCTCATTGGACCTTATTGGTAAGATTTTGTATATATATATATATATATATATATACTGTATATATATACATAATATTGTCCATCTTCTCTGTACCCTCAAAGTGATGTGCATTGCATAATGGTTACAGTAATCTGTTGGTCTTTGTCTGACAGTAATTTAATCATACTGTAGCTGATCTCTAACTGCTGCCACCAACGGCTTAAACATGACATCAAATTATTGTACTCCAATTTTGTTTCAACTTAATTTTATAGAAAAAGTGAGTAAAATTTGACCATGCGATTGTGTTGCTATAGCAGGCAAAGCCTCTTAAGAATAGCTAATCATGTGCATCATCATTTAGGCGGCAAAATAACATTAATAATGATCAGTTTCTATCTATCAGTTGTGTCCTTTTGAATGTCTTGTGGTTCTTGACTTTTGATAGGGAGCAGTGGTTTGAGTCCAGATATGTGAATCCTTTTATCTTGCTTTATAGTTTTTTTTAATGTTTTTTTCATTCTTTTTGTTTGTTTGTTAGTTTGGTTTTTTCTTCCTTTGTCTTTTTCTTACTGTTTAGCCTACTTTTTTTCCTATTTTTCCTTCTTATCTTTTTTTACTTCTTTATTGTCCTTCATTTTTCCCCTTCTTTATACTTTTTGCCCTTTTTTCTATTCTTCTATAGCTATTTCTTCATTTTTTGCTCTTTATTTCTTTCTTCTTTTTGTTCTTATTTTTTTATTTTTCTGATACTTGTATTTGTGATAGTATCTGAGAGTTGTGGTGTATACAGCTTGTTCCATTGGACACAACTTGACAAACAAAAACACACTTTCCGAAAGTTTTAGCTACTACTTGCTAAATTATAGCCATGGCTGGCTGACAACTAGTTTATTTGATTAGATATTATGCTTTAGTAAAGCTGATCTTGCTCATGCATCATTGGAGTGATAATAGGCTAATATAATTTTATGTTGAATTAAGTATGTTTTTAGCGAATAAATTCTATTTGGTGCATAACTAGGGCTGATAATTCACATCTTATGGATTTTTCATGTTAATACAGGTTGTTGATATCAAAGGAAAATCTGCTGAATACTATGACTCATATAAAGGAAGTTATTTAATTGGATGGCATAACATTAGGTATCTAAAGTATGAATTACCCTTGTATTTATAATTAATGGGTAAAATATTTTAGATCCTTTTTAGAAGAAAGATGCCTAGAAAAGGGGATCCCAGTTCCGCATTGGAATGAGTGGCAATATGTTCATAGGACGGTAACAATGTTATATAGCTATAGCTATTATGTCAGCGATGAACTGTTCTTTTAATATTGTTTCAGGATCAACCACAGCAAATTAACACCTTTGATTGTGGAGTATTCTCATCTCAGGTAACTATTACTGTATCAACAAAATTATATGCTTATTATTGTTCTTGTTGTCAAGTATGCATTGTACAGAGTTATAGGATGGGAATGGAATTTTGACCAGGTATGTTATGTTCTACACATTATCACATCATATACATGAAATATGTTCATTAAACATTGCAGACACATATGGGACTGCTGAGAAAAGTTATGGTAGAGGAACTTTTAAATGGATGCTTGATGTAAGTTTCTATCTAGAGTAAATAAAACTTAGTCATAATTACTGAAACTGCAGGTCACTACGAAAGAGGTCAGCAATATTGCGTCTCACACGACCCCTAAATTTTGATTACAACCCTCAACACTTACTGGAACCAAATTGTGCAATGAAGTATCACTGCAAGATAGTCACAATTAATGATTCTTTCCTTTATAATTCTATGGTCCCTTCATCAAGCAATCAAATTTCTTTAGTTAGTTCCTTGCACAAGAAATCACAAATGCTTGAAAATTCATCTACCGTAAGTAGTATTTCACAGTGCTCCAAAAGTTCTGAAAGCCCAGGTGAATTAGCTACTTCAGTTTACCACCATTCTGATAACCCACATTCTTTAGCAATCTGTTCACATCAGAATTCATTGGACGCAGACACCTCAACCACTAAGAATTCTATAAATTCAAGTGCATTTGATTCTAATATGAATTCTCCCAGCTCTGCCTCAGAAAATTCTACACACCCATCTTGTTTAACCTGTTCTACTCCCCCCTTGAGGCCTAGAAGTGCATTGTCTTTAGGTCGTCACAATGTTTTTTCATGCAAATCTGTTTCTTCAAGCAGCAAAATTCACACAAGTTCAATTTTGCAAGGCAAATGTGGAGCTCTTCAGAGTGATATTGTGAACTCAATGTCACTTGACCATTCTACATGTATGGACTCTCCTAGCTCTGTCTCACATAATGCTACAGATTCTTCTTTAACCAGCTTTACTCCCTTGAGGCCTACAAGCTCATTGTCTTCAGCTCACAATTGTATTTCACAGAAATCGATTTCTTCAAACAGTAAAATTCACACAAGTTTAATTTCTCAAGACAAATGTGGAGTTCTTCAGAGTAAAAAGCAATTATGCCCCTACTGCAGTGAATGCTATTCTCATAAAAGTAGTCTTTCCAGACATGTCAAGAAAGTTCATGGAATGATTGGAGAAAAACACAGTATATTTTGTAGCATCTGTAGTGGAAGGTAAGTAATGTTCATACAGTACTGTGGACACTTGCCCATGTAGTAGTAGTAGTAGTAGTAGTAGTAGTAGTAGTAGTAAAGCCAAATTTAAAATACAATATTATAACTGGATAGGTATTCCAATTACAGACAATAGCATTACATTATCTACAAATTCAGACCTTCCCATAATTCCTTCCATAAAAGGATTTGTTGTGGGACAAGCCTCGTTTCCAAATAGAAACAAGCACAGAACTTCAAACAAGACATCACAAGCATACACTCTTTTAATATTCATCAGCCTAAAGCAAATCTAACTATTAATGTGTGTGTTATTATACAGCAGATTGAGCATGCTAATTTGGACTTTCTTGTTTAACCCAAACGCTTGTAGTGAACTGCCTCTGGAAACATATCCATTTCTGACATAGTATTGTTTATTATACATAGTTAACTTGAAATTGTCAGTATAGTGTTCCATTAGTTTACTTAAAATTAAACTGAAAACATAATTAGTTAGCAAATCTTCATAATTACAACTAGCAGTGAATTTGCTTTAAGGTTTCATCAATTATTATATTACTTTGGGTGTACACATTCATGCAGTTAGACAACACATGCTATTAGTTATGCTATACAAAGCATCATTAAATTTTAAATGCATTTAACACAAAGAAAACTTAATTTATTGTAAACTCACCTAGATACCATTACTTGCAGATTTAACACACTCCAGTCCTTAATAACACATATCAGAAATGACCATAACATCAAGGCAGATATTGAGACTTTACAGTTTGAAAACTTCAAATCCTTCTTGTCTTGGAAGGATAAGGAAGAATTTACTACTACATCACAGTATGTCCAGCAATGTTCTCCCATTTTATGCAATGAAAAAAGAATATGGTATTACTACTGCAATAGAGCTGGAAATTATAGGCCTAGAGGAGCACACCAGAGACAATTAAAATCTCAAGGGACAAGTAAGGTGGGCGGTCAGTGTACTGCACACATAAAGGCTATAGTTTGTCAACACAATGGACAAGTTGAAGTCAAGTATTGTTCTACTCATCATAATCATGAAGTAAAACTGACTTACTTAAGAATTCCTTCCCAAATACGAGTCCAAATTGCATCAAAATTACTGCAAGGAATTAGTATGGACCGCATTATGGATGATATTCGAGATACAATATTCAGCAAAATTAATAGACAGCATCTCATTAGTAAACAAGATTTACATAACATAAAAACTCAATTTAATATTGAAGGAATAGTTAAGCACAAGAATGATTTGATGAGTGTTAGTGCTTGGGTTGAAGAGCTCAAAAAAATGGACTATAATTCAGTGTTAGCATTTAAAAATCAAGGGGAAGACTACCATGAACATATTACCAGTACAACAAAAGACGACTTCTTATTGTGCTTGCAAACTGAATTCCAAAGAGATATGCTAAAAAATTTTGGGTCCAATGCTATCTGCATGGATTCCACTCATGGAACTAACTCTTATGATTTCCACTTAACCTCAATACTTGTAGTTGATGAGTATGGGGAAGGAATCCCTGTGGGGTGGATGATTAGCAACAGACAAGATTCATTGATTTTGATGGAATTTTTGAAAGCTATAAAAAGCAGAACTGGTGAAATAAATTCCAGATGGTTCATGAGCGATGATGCAGAACAGTTTTTCACAGCTTGGAGAGCTACATTTGGGGATGGGATCACCAGAAAGTTACTCTGTACATGGCATGTTGACAGAGCTTGGAGGAAAGCACTTCAACAGCATATTGTAGAAAAAGAAAAGCAAGTGGAAGTATATCATCAGCTCAGAGTTCTATTGATGGAGACTGAAGAAGCTAACTTTAGAGTGATGCTGCAAGACTTATTGACATATTTGAAAGAATTTTATGAGAGTTTTTATGATTACTTTATGAAGAATTACTGTAATAGACTGCAACAGTGGGCTTCTTGTTACAGAGTGAGGTCAACAGTAAACACAAACATGTTTCTTGAAGCTTTTCACAGAGTGTTAAAAATTGTGTATCTTTATCATAAAAAGAACAGAAGAATTGATTCTCTTATCACTGTTTTATTGAAAATTGCACGAGACAAAGCCTTTGAAAGATTTCGAAAGGTAGAAATGGGAAAATCTACCCATAGAGTTTGTGAGATACGCAAGAGACATAAGAAAGCGGAAGAAATGCAAGACAACTCTTCACATAACGTCACAAAAATTACTAGTGAAAAGTGGAAGGTTGAGTCTCAAGGTAACCCAGGTACACACTATATTATAGAGAAGCAGTTCAATTTATCTGAAAAATGTATGTGCAAGCTGATCTGCACTGAATGTAAAATATGTATACACAGTTTCTGTTGCACATGTTTAGATGCCTCTCTACACTCTACAATTTGTAAACATGTACACCTTGTGGCAATGAATTCCAATATGACATCTAATGACAGAATGAACTCGAACTCTAGCCAAATCAATGTTGCTGAAAACTCTGTTCCATACTTCAACAAATTACTGGCATCAGCAACAAATGAAACAAGTACCGTCTCCACTAAAAAAAGTTTTCTGCTTTCAATGATTGATGACCTCAGCAGTATGGTGGCACATTGTGAAGATGCGACTGCATTGACTGCAGCCAAGTCTCATATTGTCACAGCAATGACTGTGATAAAATCATTACCATGTGAAAAACTAGCTGTGCCTACTAAAAGAAAAATTCCACCTAATAGTAACAATCAAACACAGCTACAATTTTTTTCAACCAAAAAACAAAGAATTTCTCTCAACAAAACACTCTCCAAGCCATCCAGCAAAGAAATTTTGGAACAGAAAAGAAAGCTTAAAGATTTGGAGTCAAAGGTCTGTGGAGTTTGTTTGAAAGAAAATGACAGCAACGACCATGAATTTGTAGACTGGATTCAATGTGTTGTTTGTACCATGTGGATTCACTGTGCATGCACCAATCATAAAGAAATTCCAAAAGAATACATATGTCATTACTGCACATAATATCGAAAATGAGTTAGCTAGCTATTTCATTTGTAAAAAGAAAATGTATGGTTGATTTTTGTTGTATTTATTTAATATTAATATATGTATATTTGCTAATTACTGGCATATTTGAGCTTATCTGATTTTCATTAAAGTGTTGATGTTGATGCTAATTACTGGCATATTTGAGCTTATCTGATTTTCATTAAAGTGTTGATGCTTTGTCAAACTGTAAAAAGAGTGGTCATAAGTAGTATTATTTGGGTACTAGCTAGAACTAATAGTAGTTCAACATTTTAGTTAATTTTAACTAATTTAATCTCACAAAAACTAAAACTAAAACTAAAAGACAATCAGTCCATCTTAATAAAAAATGAAACAAAATATCTTCAAAACTAAAATGTTATGCTTACTGTAGCTATGAATGACAAGAATTTTTCTTAGCCTCATCAATTTTCATAAAATAAAATACTTGTAGCTAATGAAGAGATAAAAAGAAGTCTTGAATATATTATCTCTTAAATCTGAATCATTATACAATAAGCAAAACAAGAACTAAAATTGAGATATGAAATTTTGAATAACCAAAACCAAGACAAGGCTGAACTTTCAATAAACCAAGACTGAAAATGATATACTTTAGGTAGAAAACTGTAACACTAAAATGAAAAGAGTTAAACAAATACAACACTACAGGTTGTGTATATAATATATATATAATATATGTATGTATGTATGCATATATATATATATATGTATGTATGCATGACAATATAATATATATATAATATATGTATGTATGTATGCATATATATATATATATGTATGTATGCATGACATTGGCCCTTATGCATAGTTCTAGCTAAAGCGCTTCCTCATCAATTCCCCAACTAGCCGCGCGCTGAAAACTCGCGGGTAATAGCCAACTCATGCACTTTGACCCCGGCTAACTTTCTCTCCCTAATTGTTTCTGAATGGTCCCTGGCAGTTTCTCTCGTTTCATTGTAGTCCACTGGACACGTCCGACTCTAAAATATGCTAATTACATGGTCCCCGGCAGTTTCTCTCATTTCATTTTAGTCCAGTGGACACGTCCGATTCTCAAATATGCTAATTACATAGTCCCCGGCAGTTTCTCTCATTTTATTGATGTCCACTGGACACGTTCGACCATGAAATATGCTAATTACATGGTCCCCGGCAGTTTCTCTCGTTTCATTTTAGTCCACTGGACATGTCCGATTCTTCAATACGCTAATAACATGGTCCCAGGTAGTTTCTCTCGTTTCATTTTAGTTCATTGGACACGTCCGATTCTAAAATATGCTAATTACATGGTCCCCGACAGTATTTCTCATTTCATTTTAGTCCACTGGACACGTCCGACTCTAAAATATGCTAATTACATGGACCCCGGCAGTTTCTCTCATTTCATTTTTGTTCACTGGACACGTCAGATTCTTCAATATGCTAATAACATGGTCCCTGGCAGTTTCTCTCGTTTCATTGTAGTCCACTGGACACGTCCGACTCTAAAATATGCTAATTACATGGTCCCCGGCAGTTTCTCTCATTTCATTTTAGTCCAGTGGACACGTCCGATTCTCAAATATGCTAATTACATAGTCCCCGGCAGTTTCTCTCATTTTATTGATGTCCACTGGACACGTTCGACCATGAAATATGCTAATTACATGGTCCCCGGCAGTTTCTCTCGTTTCATTTTAGTCCACTGGACATGTCCGATTCTTCAATACGCTAATAACATGGTCCCAGGTAGTTTCTCTCGTTTCATTTTAGTTCATTGGACACGTCCGATTCTAAAATATGCTATTTACATGGTCCCCGACAGTTTCTCTCATTTCATTTATGTCCACTGGACACGTTCGGCCATGAAATATGCTAATTACATGGTCCCCCGGCAATTTTTCTCGTTTCCATTTTAGTCCACTGGACACATCTGACTCAAAAATATGCTAATTACATGGTCCCTGGCAGTTTCTCTCGTTTCATTTTAGTCCACTGTGTGGGCGTGGAACCACACCCCCACATTTTCAAGAATTAAGAACACTCGATATATATGTTACCATGTGTTTCGTGTGGTTCGTGTCATGTGTTTGTCACGTGAGTGCATCTGCTATAAAAGTAATGCACTCGCAATCATTCTTTTAGTCCCTCACGTGTTCTAATTTTAATTACACTAAGCCAAGTTTTGACTTGTTGGAATTCTGGTGGCAGCGCTATTCACTGTCCACCTACGTTCAGGCGCCTCCGCAGTTTAGACTCTGAAGGTCCCCTAACAACTGGTGGCAAGCGGTGGTTGACTTACCCGTATTCGATCAATGGAGAAACCATCTGGAGACCTGTCTTCAGAAGTGCCAGCGAAAAGGAGACGTCCCTAGTACCCAGACGGTGGAATTCATTTCCCTACCCCTCGAGAACTGACGGAACGAGTTTCCTATCATTTGCGAACGAGATTTGCAGTTTGCGGATTTGCTCTGTGGAACCCTGTGGACTTCTGTCTACGCATCATTGGACTTTGTGTCTACCTGTACTCTTCGGAGTTGTGCTCGAGTGTGCCTGTGGCCAGGACATTTCGTTGTGTGGTGTTGTTGGTATATTTTACAGTTTGTACGCCGTTGTTCATTCATTTTGTACTTATTCATTGTGTTCATTTTTGTAGTGTGCTACTGTGCTTCGGTCCAGTCAGGTTGCTATGCCGGAGACAAAGACCAGTGGGGATTCCAGGAGGAAGGTGCCAAGGAGGGTCACGGATGTGGATCCAAAGTTCAAGCCCTCCCATGCGGGTTGTGAGTCTGTCAAGGACTGCGAGGCTGTGTTGGCAATTGCTTTCACTCGCCACGTCATACCTCTGGCGGGGAAGACCTTCCTGGAAACGAGGAAGCTGGTGACTATAGCCGACCATCTGGATGCATGGGAGACCTGGTTATCCGGGAGACAGTCAGGAAACTTCTTCCGGCCCCGTGTGAGTGGATATGATGGTGTTGGGAATGGTAACTTTGTGAAGTGTATGCCTGATAGGAGTGTTAGTAGTTCCAATGGTGGAAGTGGTAGTACTTTTGTATTTTCGTGCTTTGGGTGCGGGGAAAAGGGGCACAGACTGTCTGAGTGCCCTAAACGTGTTGTATCTGGTAGTAATGGTGGTAAGATTGTTTGCCATACGTGTGGAGTAGAGGGGCATAAATCACCCGATTGTCCTAGCAAAAAGGGTGGAGCCCCAAAGAAATCTGGTTCGTCTGGCACTAAGATTTCAATGTTGAGTGCCGACAGAAATGTTAAGAAGAATGTTATTAGTGGTCGTGTTAATGGGAAGTTGTGTGATATTTTAGTGGATTCTGGGGCTGATGTGGCATTGGTACCTAGAAGTGTTGTGGGTTATGACTGTGTGCAGTGTGGGGACATAAAGGTTTCTTGTGCTGTGGGAGAGCCTGATGTAAGGACCAGTACAAAGGTAGTGTTTGAAATTGATGGAGTGAAGTTGGAGAGGTTAGCCTTAATTGATGAGAAGGAGTGTGAGAGAAGTATGTGTATTATTCCGTTTGATATGTGTGACGAAGATCAGTGCAAGTTGTTTCAGAGTGCTATTAAAAGAGTTGGAAAGGAGCATGTGAGTGAGGTGAAGGTGTTAACGAGAGCTCAGGAGTGTGAGGAGAGAGTTTTTGATACTAATGATGTGGATGCAAGTGCCGAGGATTTGTGGAGTGTGATAGAGCCAGAGGAGTCAGTCAGTGAAAATGGAGATGAGGCAGAATCAGTTGTTGAAGCTTCGGAAGACCTGGCTGAGGCAGATCCACAGCAAGAGTGCTTCAGGGAGAGCGTGGCTGAGGTTTCTGGGATGGAAATGGAAGATGATGTAGTACTGAGTGATAGTGAAGCAGTGAACTTGAGTGAAGTGTCTGAGAGTGAGTGTGACAGGGAATTATTAGATGCTGTGAGAGAGGTTGGGCCTATGGGGAAGGGTTCCGACTTTGCTGAATTTAAGTTGGCAGTGATGTCTGACCCTAGTCTGAAGACATGGAGAGGTCTAGCAGATAAGCAGGAGAGAGGTTTTTGATGGAGAAATGGTCTAGTCGTCCAAAATAAGATTGTGGACTGGGAACAAAGATGTGAAGTAGTAGCTGTGCTGAAGGAGTTTCGTACTCGTATTCTTAAGGTATCTCATGAGAATGGGGGTCATCTAGGTGTGGAGAAGGGTATGCAAGTGTGTTAAGAAATTGTTTATGTGGCCGGGGATGTATGGTTTTGTGGAGAAGTATTGCAAGAGTTGTAAGATATGTCAAAGCATGGGCCTGGTAAGGCGCCGCTTGTGCAGCCGGCAGTGATCAGTGAACCATTTGAAAGCGTGGCGATGGACATTGTTGGCCCACTGCCCAAGGGTAAGGGTGGGTGTAGGTATATACTCACCTGTGTCTGTCTGGCTACCCGATGGCCTGATGCAGTTGCTCTGAGGTCAGTCACGGCCAAGGCAGTAGCAGATGGCCTCTGGCAGATTTTCTCGAGGTCGGGTATACCAGTGAGAGTTCTGTCAGACCAGGGGGCACAATTCGTTGGCAAGGTGTTGACTTCTATGTGCCAGTGGATGGGCATAGAGAAGGTACGCACGTCTCCTTACCATCCGGAGAGCAACGGTGTTGTCGAGCGTATGCACGGCACACTGAAAGCTGTGTTGGGAAAGTGTGTTGAGAAAGACAGTGACTGGGTTGAATGTTTGCCTTGGGTGCTCATGGTCTTGCGTGGCATGCCACACGCATATCACGGTTTTAGCCCGTATGAATTGATCTATGGGTTTCGTGTGCGTACACCTTTAGTTGCTCTACATTATTCTTTGGTGGAAAAGCAGAAGGAGGAAGTCAATGTGTGTAACTGGGTGATGCGTATGTCTGAGAAGGTGGAGTTGGTTCGTGATGAAATGTGACCGGTTTTGGGAAAATCGGCCTAAACGCGGCAAACAATTTTTTTCAGTATCCCCGGGTAAAGCCTTATGGGTCGATTTTTTTCGAAAAAATTTTTATGGCAGAAATGAATAGACACCAGTTAGCTCTAGCTTATGACGCAGTTGTAAGCTCTGGCGTGCTCTAGAACTCACACTAGGAAGCTAGAAACACTAGCCGGTTGGACTCGTGTACGGAGAGTTGCTAAGAAATTATTGGCGGGCTTTTCACTAACGCCCCCTGACCATAGCAATGTCTTTACCCGGCGTTTTTTTCGAAATAAGCAATAATAAGTATAGCAATAATGCTGAAGTGTTGTAGTGCATAGGGCGAAGACGGCTTGTGCTACAGCTTCCAAATTAAGAGGACGGCATCCCAAGGCCCCGTGGAGCCTACTGGTAGAATAAATTAGAAAACTTTAGATGCCGCGTTTAGGCCGATTTTCCCAAAACCGGTCAAAAATGGTTTTAAAGTCCAGGATGGCTAAGGACCTGTTCTTTGGCAAAGTGAATAGTAAACGTAGGTTGAGGAAGTTTGTTGTGGGGGAGAAGGTATTGTATCGGGTCCCGGGAAAGTTGTCTAAGTTAGCAGATTCCTGGGTGGGGCCGTTTGAGGTATTGGATGTTGTGGGGCCAGTGAACTGTAAAATTTGCAAGATGGGGGCCCCGAAACACGCAAAGGTCGTTCATATCAATAGCTTGAAACGTTTTCGGAAATATTCAGTGAAGAGGTTGGATGTGGTAGTTGAGGACGAGAGTGATGAGGGGTGTAAGCTTAGTGGAGTGTGCGATGGCTTTGTTAAGGAAGATTTGGATGTGTTGTTGCACGAGTTTGAGGGTGTTTTCTCGGATGTGCCGGGTAACACCTCTGTTGTGACAATGGGCATAGACACTGGCGATGCTGTGCCTATTCGTCAGGCCCCATACTCAGTGCCCTTGGGCCTGAGAGACAAGGTGAAGGAGGAGTTGAATTGTCTGTTGGACTGTGGCATCATTGAACGCTCTGACAGCTGTTGGGCGTCGCCACTAGTTCCGGTGAAAAAGCCAGGTGGGAAGGTTCGTTAGTGCGTAGATTATAGGCGGTTGAATGAGGTTACAGTGAAGGAGCCTTACGCGATTCCGGAGTTTGGGGATATGGTTGAGTTAGTAGGAAGAGGAAGTGTTTTGTCAAAGTTAGATTTGTCTAAGGGGTTTCACCAGGTCATGGTGAGACCGGAGGATCGAGATAAGACGGCATTTTGCTGTCCGTTTGGTAAATTTCGGTATATTCGTATGCCTTTTGGATTGTCTAATGCACCTGCCGTATTCCAACGGCTTATGGATTGTGTTCTTTGTGGGTGCCAGGAGTTTTGCAGGGTCTACATAGACGATGTTCTAGTGGTGTCGAGGGATTGGGAAAGTCATTTGGGACACTTGAGGTTGTTGTTCGAGGCTTTGAAGAGTGCTGGGTTGACGTGTCGACTATCTAAGTGTGAATTTTGGAGGAGGAAATTGCTGTTCTTAGGGCACTAGATTGGGGGTGGTGTGTTGTCGGTTCCGGAGGATAGGGTGGCTGCCATCAGGGCGCATCCTAAGCCCAAGAGCAGGAGGCAGCTCCGCAGCTTCCTGGGCATGGTGGGGTTTTACCGGAGGTTCATATGTGACTTTCACCGGTTCTCTTTCGTCCTCACCCCCCATATGTCGAAGTCTTTGACTGGCGACTTGATATGGTCCGACAGCATGGTAAGTGCCTTCACCAGTCTGTGCAATGTTTTGTGTAATAGTGTGTCCTTACATGTACCCACAAGTTGTGACTCTTTCGTACTTGAATGTGATGCCTGTGCCACGGGCATTGGTAGTGTGTTATCCATACAGAGGGATAAAGTTTTGTTGCCGGTCGGATTCTTTTCAAGACAGCTTCGGGGTGCACAGTCTCGGTATAGTGCGCAAGAACTGTAAGGGCTGGCTCTCTATGAGTCGGTGATGCATTTCGCATACTATTTGTATGGCAGTGTTTTCCGCGTGGTTACAGATCATAAAGGATTGACAAAATTTTGTTCCGGAAGACAGTGCAACCGGAGGATCTATCGATGGTCTCTCAAGCTAGCGGAGTTTCAATTTACGGTTGAATACCGAAAAGGTGCGGAGAACGGGGTGGCCGACTGCCTGAGTAGATGCTTTGGGGCAGACGAAGATGAGAAAGATTTGGAGCAGACGAGTTCCAGTGAAGTGGTCACCCATCTTTCCAAGCGGGGGGAGATGTGGGCGTGGAACCCCCCCCCACATTTTCAAGAATTAAGAACACTCGATATATATGTTACCATCTATTTCGTGTGGTTCGTGTCATGCGTTTGTCACGTGAGTGCGTCTGCTATAAAAGTAATGCACTCGCAATCATTCTTTTAGTCCCTCACGTGTTCTAATTTTAATTACACTAAGCCAAGTTTTGACTTGTTGGGATTCTGGTGGCAGCGCTATTCACTGTCCACCTACGTTCAGGCGCCTCCGCAGTTTAGACTCTGAAGGTCCCCTAACACCTGGCGGTTTCTCTCGTTTCATTTTAGTCCACTGGACACATCTGACTCTAAAATATGCTAATTTCATGGTCCCTGGCAGTTTTTCTCGTTTCATTTTAGTCCACTGGACACGTCCGACTCTAAAATATGCTAATTACATGGTTCCTGGCAGTTTCTCTCGTATCATTTTAGTCCACTGGACACGTCCGACTCTAAATTATACTAATTACATGGTCCACGGCAGTTTCTCTTGTTTCATTTTAGTCCACTGGACACGTCCGACTCTAAAATATGCTAATTACATGGTCCCTGGCAGTTTCTCTCGTTTCATTTTAGTCCACTGGACACGTCCGATTCTAAAATATGCTAATTACATGGTCCCTGGTAGTTTCTCTCGTTTCAATTTAGTCCACTGGACACATCCGACTCTAAAATATGCTAATTACATGGTCCCTAAAGGTTTCTCTCGTTCCATTTTAGTCCACTGGACACGTCCGACTCTATAATATGCTAATTACATGGTCCCTGGCAGTTTCTCTCGTTTCATTTTAGCCACTGGACCGTCCGACTCTTAAAAAATATGCTAATTACCTCGTCCACGGCAGTTTCTCTCGTTTCATTTTAGTCCACTGAACACGTCGGACTCTAAAATATGCTAATTATATGGTCCACGGCAATTTCTCTTGTTTCATTTAATTTCACTGGACACGTCTGACTCTAAAAAATGCTAATTACATGGTCCACGGCAGTTTCTGTCATTTCATTTTAGTCCACTGGACACGTCCAACTCTAAAATATGCTAATTACATGGTCCCCGGCAGTTTCTCTCGTTTTATTTTAGTCCACTGGACACGTCAGATTCTTCAATATGCTAATAACATGGTCCCCGGCAGTTTCTCTTGTTTCATTTTAGTCCACTGGACACGTCCGATTCTTCAATACGCTAATTACGTGGTCCCAGGCAGTTTCTCTCATTTCATTTATGTCCACTGTACAAGTTCGACCATGAAATATGCTAATTACATGGTCCCCGGCAGTTTCTCTCGTTTCATTTTAGTCCACTGGACATGTCCGATTCTTCAATACGCTAATTACATGGTCCCCGGCAGTTTTTCTCGTTTCATTTTAGTTCACTAAGCACGTCCGGTTCTGCAATATGCTTATTACATGAACCCCGGCAGTTTCTCTCGTTTCATTTTAGTTCACTGGACACGTCCGACTCTAAAATATGCTAATTACATGGTCCACGGCAGTTTCTCTCGTTTCATTTTAATCAACTGGACACGCCGGACTTTGAAATATGCTAATTACATGGTCCACGGCAGTTTATCTTGTTTCATTTTAGTCCACTGGACATGTCTGACTATGAAATAAGCAAATCATATGGTCCCCGGCAGTTTCTCTCATTTCCTTTTAGTCCACTGGACACGTCCGACTTTGAAATATGCTAATTATACGGTCCCTGGCAGTTTCTCTCGTTTCATTTTAGTTCACTGGACACGTCCGACTCTGAAATATGCTAATTACATGATCCCCGGCAGTTTCTCTCGTTTTATTATAGTCCACTGGACACGACCGATTCTTCAATATGCTAATAACATGGTCCCCGGCAGTTTCTTTCGTTTCATTTTAGTTCACTGGACACGTTCGACTCTAAAACATGCTAATTACATGGTCCCCGGCAGTTTCTTTCGTTTCATTTTAGTTCACTGGACACGTCGGACTCTAAAATATGCTAGTTACATGGTCCACAGCAGTTTCTCTCGTTTCATTTTAGTCCACTGGACACGTCCGACCCTAAAATATGCTAATTACATGGTCCCTGGCAGTTTCTTTCGTTTCATTTTAGTTCACTGGACACATCCGACTCTAAAATTTGCTAATTACGTGGTCCCTGGCAGTTGCTCTTGTTTCATTTTATTCCACTGGACACGTCCGACTCTAAAATATGCTAATTACATGGTCCCTGGCAGTTTCTCTCGTTTCATTTTAGTCCACTGAACACGTCCGATTCTTCAATATGCTCATAACATGGTCCCCGGCAGTTTCTCTCGTTTCATTACAGTTCATTGGACACATCCGACTCTAAATTATGCTAATTACATGGTCCCCGACAGTTTCTCTCATTTCATTTTTGTCCACTAGACATGATCGACCATGAAATATGCTAATTACATGGTCCCCGGCAATTTCTCTCGTTTCATTTTAGTCTACTGGACACGTCCAACTTTAAAATATGCTAGTTACGTGGTCCCCGGCAGTTTCTCTCGTTTTATTTTAGTCCAATGGACACATCCGACTCTAAAATATGCTAATTACATGATCCCCGGCAGTTTCTCTCGTTTCAATTTAGTCCACTGGACACGTTCGACTAAGAAATATGCTAATTACATGGTCATCGGCAGTTTCTCTCGTTTCATTTTAGTCCGCTGAAAACGTCTGATTCTGCAATATGCCAATAACATGGTCCCCGGCAGTTTCTCTCGTTTCATTATAGTTCATTGGACACATCCGACTCTAAATTATGCTAATTACATGGTCCCCGACAGTTTCTCTCATTTCATTTTTGTCCACTAGACATGATCGACCATGAAATATGCTAATTACATGGTCCCCGGCAATTTCTCTCGTTTCATTTTAGTCTACTGGACACGTCCAACTTTAAAATATGCTAGTTACGTGGTCCCCGGCAGTTTCTCTCGTTTCATTTTAGTCCTATGGACACGTCCGACTCTAAAATATGCTAATTACATGATCCCCGGAAGTTTCTCTCGTTTCAATTTTGTCCACTGGACACGTTTGACTAAGAAATATGCTAATTACATGGTCATCGGCAATTTCTCTCGTTTCATTTTAGTCCGCTGAAAACGTCCGATTCTTCAATATGCTAATAACATGGTCCCCGGCAGTTTCTCTCGTTTCATTATAGTTCATTGGACACATCCGACTCTAAATTATGCTAATTACATGGTCCCCGACAGTTTCTCTCATTTCATTTATGTCCACTGGACACGATCGACCTTGAAATATGCTAATTACATTGTCCCCGGCAGTTTCTCTCGTTTCATTTTAGTCCACTGGACACGTACAACTTTAAAATATGCTAATTACATGGTCCCCGGCAGTTTCTCTCGTTTCATTTTAGTCCAATGGACACATCCGACTATGAAATATGCTAATTACATGATCCCAGGCAGAGTCTCTCGTTTCATTTCAGTCTACTGGACACGTCCGACTAAGAAATATGCTAATTACATGGTCCCCGGCAGTTTCTCTCGTTTCATTTTATTCCACTGGACACGTCCGACTCTAAAATATGCTAATGACATGGTCTCTTGTAGTTTCTCATGTTTCATTTTAGTCCAGTACTGGACACGTCCGATTCTGCAATATGCTAATAACATGTTCCCTTGTAGTTTCTCTCGTTTCATTTTAGTCCACTGGACATGTCCAACTATGAAATATGCTAATTACATGGTCCCTGGCAGTTTCTCTCGTTTCATTTTAGTCCACTGGACACGTCCAATTCTAAAATATGCTAATTACATGGTCCCTGGCAGTTTCTCTCGTTTCATTTTAGTACACTGGACACGTCCGATTTTATAATAAGCTAATTACATGGTCCCCGGCAGTTTCTCTCGTTTCATTTTAGTCCACTGGACACATCCGACTCTAAAATATGCTAATTACATCGCCCCTGGCAGTTTATCTCGTTTCATTTTAGTTCACAGGACACGTCTGACTCTATAATATGCTAATTACATGGTCCCTGGCAGTTTCTCTCGTTTCATTTTAGTCCACTGGACACATTCGACTCTAAAATATGCTAATTACATGGTCCCTGGCAGTTTCTCTCGTTTCATTTTTTTCCACTGGACATGTCCGCCTTTAAAATATGCTAATTACATGGTCCCCGGCAGTTTCTCTCGTTTCATTTTAGTCCACAGGACACGTCCGACTCTAAAATATGCTATTTACATGGTCCCTGGCGGTTTCTCTCGTTTCATTTTAGTCCACTGGACACGTCTGACTCTAAAATATGCTAATTACTAGGTCCCTGGCGGTTTCTCTCATTTCATTTTAGTCCACTGAACACGACCGATTCTTCAATATGCTAATAACATGGTCCCCGGCAGTTTCTCTCGTTTCATTTTTGTCCAGTGGACACGTCCGACTCTATAATATGCTGATTACATGGTCCCTGGCAGTTTTTCTCGTTTTATTTTAGTCCACTGGACACATTTGACTCTAAAATATGCTAATTACATGGTCCCCGGCAGTTTCTCTCGTTTCATTTTAGTCCACTGGACATGTCCGACTCTAAAATATGCTAATTACATGGTCCACGGCAGTTTCTCTCGTTTCATTTTAGTCCACTGGACACGTCCGACTCTAAAGTATGCTAATAACATGGTCCCCAGCAGTTTCTCTCGTTTCATTTTAGTCCACTAAACACGTTCGACTCTAAATTATGCTAATCACATGGTCCCCAGCAGTTTCTCTCGTTTCATTTTAGTCCACTGGACAAGTCCGACTCTTAAATATGCTAATTACATGGTCCCCGACAGTTTCTCTCATTTCATTTTAGTCCACTGGACACGTCCGACTTTAAAATATGCTAATTACATGGTCCCCGACAGTTTCTCTCATTTCATTTTTGTCCACTGGACACGTTAGACCAAGAAATAAGCTAATTATATGGTCCCTGGCAGTTTATCTCGTTTCATTTTAGTCCACTGGACACGTCTGACTCTAAAATATGCTAGTTACATGATCCACGGCAGTTTCTCTCGTTTCATTTCTGTCCACTGGACATGTCCGACTCTTAGATGTGCTAATTATATGGTTACTGGCAGTTTTTCTCGTTTCATTTTAATCCACTGGACACGTCGGACTGCAAAATATGCTAGTTACATGGTCCCCGGCAGTTTCTCTCGTTTCATTTTAGTCCACTGGACACGTCGGAATTCTAAATATTCTAGTTACATGGTCCACAGCAGTTTCTCTCGTTTCATTTTAGTCCACTACACACGTCCGACTCTAAAATATGCTAATTACATGGTCCCTAGCAGTTTCTCTCGTTTCATTTTAGTCCACTACACACGTCCGACTCTAAAATATGCTAATTACATGGTCCCTGGCAGTTTCTCTCGTTTTATTTTAGTCCACTGGACACGTCCGACTCTAAAATATGCTAATTACATGGTCCCTAGCAGTTTCTCTCGTTTCATTTTAGTCCACTGGACACTTCCGATTCTGAAATATGCTAAGAACATGGTCCCCATGGCGTTTCTCTCGTTTCATTTTAGTTCCACGGGACACATTCGACACGACTCTAAAATATGCTACATTACATGGTCCCGGCAGGTTCTAGTCGTTTCATTTAGTCCATGGACACGTCCAGACTATAATAAAATATGCTAAATACATGGATCCATGAGCCGTAGTTCTCCTCGTTTCCTTTTTTAGTCCACTGCGACTACTTACACAACTCTAAAATATGATAATACATGGTCCATTGGCCCCAGTTTTCTCTCATTTCAATTTTCGTCCCACTGGACCACGTCCGACTCTAAACTATGCTTAATTACATGCGTTCTCTGGCAGTTTCTCCAGTTTCATTTAGTCCATGGACTAAGTCCGACTCTAAAATATGCTAATTACATGGTTCCATGGCCATTTTCTCTTCATTTTTATTTAGTCAAATGGCACGTTCCCCCCCGCTTTAAAATATGCAATTACATGGTCCCCGTCGTTTATCTCGTTTCAATTTCATGTAGTTCCATGGGACACTCGTCCGACTCTAAAATATGCTATTTACATGGTCCCTGGCGGTTTCTCTCGTTTCATTTTAGTCCACTGGACACGTCTGACTCTAAAATATGCTAATTACTAGGTCCCTGGCGGTTTCTCTCATTTCATTTTAGTCCACTGAACACGACAGATTCTTCAATATGCTAATAACATGGTCCCCGGCAGTTTCTCTCGTTTCATTTTTGTCCAGTGGACACGTCCGACTCTATAATATGCTGATTACATGGTCCCTGGCAGTTTTTCTCGTTTTATTTTAGTCCACTGGACACATCCGACTCTAAAATATGCTAATTACATGGTCCCTGGCAGTTTCTCTCGTTTCATTTTAGTCCACTGGACACATCCGACTCTAAAATATGCTAATTACATGGTCCTCGGCAGTTTCTCTCGTTTCATTTTAGTCCACTGGACACGTCCGACTCTAAAATATGCTAATAACATGGTCCCCAGCAGTTTCTCTCGTTTCATTTTAGTCCACTAAACACGTTCGACTCTAAATTATGCTAATCACATGGTCCCTGGCTGTTTCTCTCGTTTACTTTTAGTCCACTGGACACGTCCGATTCTTCAATATGCTAACTACATGGTCCCTGGCAGTTTCTCTCATTTCATTTTAGTCCACTGGACACGTCCGCCTTTAAAATATGCTAATTACATGGTCCCCGGCAGTTTCTCTCGTTTCATTTTAGTCCACTGGACACATCCAACTCTAAAATATGCTAATTACATGTTTCCTGGCAGTTTCTCTCGTTTCATTTTAGTCCACTGGACACTTCCGACTCTAAAATATGCTAATTACATGGTCCCCGGCAGTTTCTCTTTTTTCATTTTAGTCCATTGGACACGTCCGATTCTTCAATATGCTAATTACATGGTCCCCGGCAGTTTCTCTCGTTTCATTTTAGTTTACTGGACACATCCAACTCTAAAATATGCTAATTACATGGTCGCTGGCAGTTTCTCTCGTTTCATTTTAGTCCACTGGACACGTCCGACTCTAAAATATGCTAATTACATGGTCCCTGGCAGTTTCTCTCGTTTCATTTTAGTCCACTGGACACGTCCGACTCTAAAATATGCTAATTACTTGGTCCCTAGCAGTTTCTCTCGTTTCATTTAAGTCCTCTGGACACTTCAGATTCTGCAATATGCTAATTACATAGTCCCTGGCAGTTTCTCTCGTTTTATTTTAGTCCACTAGACACATCCGACTCTAAAATATGCTAATTACATGGTCCCCGGCAGTTTCTCTCGTTTTATTTTAGTCAACTGGACACGTCCGACTCTAAAATATGCTAATTACATGGTCCCTAGCAGTTTCTCTCGTTTCATTTTAGTCCACTGGACACTTCCGATTCTGCAATATGCTAATAACATTGTCCCTGGCAGTTTCTCTCGTTTTATTTTAGTCCAATGGACACGTCCGACTCTAAAATATGCTAATTACATGGTCCCCGGCAGAGTCTCTCGTTTCATTTTAGTCCACTGGACACTTCCAACTCTAAAATATGCTAATTACATGGTCCCTAGCAGTTTCTCTCGTTTCATTTTAGTCCACTGGACACTTCCGATTCTGCAATATGCTAATAACATGGTCCCTGGCAGTTTCTCTCGTTTCATTTTAGTCCACTGGACACATCCGACTCTAAAATATGCTAATTACATGGTCCCCGGCAGTAGTCGTTTATCTCGTTTCACCTTTTCGTCCACTGGACAATGTCCGACTCTAAATATGCTAATTACATGGTCCTGGCAGAGTATCCGTTTCATTGTAGTTCCATGGGCACTTCCAACTACCTAAAACCATATGCTAATTACAGTTTCCAAGGCCAGTTTCATCTCCATTTCATTTTAGTTCCACTGGACACCGTCCGACTCTAAAAAATATGCTATTACATGGTCCATGGCAGTTTCATCTCATTTAATTTTAGTCACTGGACACGTCCGACTATAAATATGCTAATTACATGGTCCCTGGCAGTTTCTCTCGTTTCATTTTAGTCCACTGGACACGTCCGACTCTAAAATATGCTAATTACATGGTCCCTGGCAGTTTCTCTCATTTTATTTTAGTCCACTGGACACATCCGCCTTTAAAATATGCTAATTACATGGTCCCCGGCAGTTTCTCTCGTTTCATTTTAGTCCACTGGACACGTCCGACTCTAAAATATGCTATTTACATGGTCCCTGGCGGTTTCTCTCGTTTCATTTTAGTCCACTGGACACGTCCGACTCTAAAATATGCTAATTACATGGACCCTGGCAGTTTCTCTCGTTTCATTTTAGTCCACTGGACAAGTCTGACTCTAAAATATGCTAATTACTAGGTCCCTGGCGGTTTCTCTCATTTCATTTTAGTCCACTGAACACGACCGATTCTTCAATATGCTAATAACATGGTCCCCGGCAGTTTCTCTCGTTTCATTTTTGTCCAGTGGACACGTCCGACTCTATAATATGCTGATTACATGGTCCCTGGCAGTTTTTCTCGTTTTATTTTAGTCCACTGGACACATCCGACTCTAAAATATGCTAATTACATGGTCCACGGCAGTTTCTCTCGTTTCATTTTAGTCCACTGGACATGTCCGACTCTAAAATATGCTAATTACATGGTCCACGGCAGTTTCTCTCGTTTCATTTTAGTCCACTGGACACGTCCGACTCTAAAATATGCTAATTACATGGTCCCCAGCAGTTTCTCTCGTTTCATTTTAGTCCACTAAACACGTTCGACTCTAAATTATGCTAATCACATGGTCCCTGGCTGTTTCTCTCGTTTACTTTTAGTCCACTAGACACGTTCGATTCTTCAATATGCTAACTACATGGTCCCTGGCAGTTTCTCTCATTTCATTTTAGTCCACTGGACACGTCCGCCTTTAAAATATGCTAATTACATGGTCCCCAGCAGTTTCTCTCGTTTCATTTTAGTCCACTGGACACTTCCGACTCTAAAATATGCTAATTACATGGTCCCCGGCAGTTTCTCTTTTTTCATTTTAGTCCATTGGACACGTCTGATTCTTCAATATGCTAATTACATGGTCCCTGGCAGTTTCTCTCGTTTCATTTTAGTCCACTGGACACATCCAACTCTAAAATATGCTAAGTTCATGGTCCCCGGCAGTTTCTCTCGTTTTATTTTAGTCCACTGGACACATCCGACTCTAAAATATGCTAATTACATGGTCCCTGGCAGTTTCTCTCGTTTCATTTTTTTCCACTGGACATGTCCGCCTTTAAAATATGCTAATTACATGGTCCCCGGCAGTTTCTCTCGTTTCATTTTAGTCCACAGGACACGTCCGACTCTAAAATATGCTATTTACATGGTCCCTGGCGGTTTCTCTCGTTTCATTTTAGTCCACTGGACACGTCTGACTCTAAAATATGCTAATTACTAGGTCCCTGGCGGTTTCTCTCATTTCATTTTAGTCCACTGAACACGACCGATTCTTCAATATGCTAATAACATGGTCCCCGGCAGTTTCTCTCGTTTCATTTTTGTCCAGTGGACACGTCCGACTCTATAATATGCTGATTACATGGTCCCTGGCAGTTTCTCTCGTTTCATTTTAGTCCACTGGACACGTCCGACTCTAAAATATGCTAATTACTTGGTCCCTAGCAGTTTCTCTCGTTTCATTTAAGTCCTCTGGACACTTCAGATTCTGCAATATGCTAATTACATAGTCCCTGGCAGTTTCTCTCGTTTTATTTTAGTCCACTAGACACATCCGACTCTAAAATATGCTAATTACATGGTCCCCGGCAGTTTCTCTCGTTTTATTTTAGTCAACTGGACACGTCCGACTCTAAAATATGCTAATTACATGGTCCCTAGCAGTTTCTCTCGTTTCATTTTAGTCCACTGGACACGTCCGACTCTAAAATATGCTAATTATATTGTCCCTAGCAGTTTCTCTCGTTTCATTTTGGACACATTCGACTCTAATTACATGGTTCCCGGCAGTTTCTCTCGTTTTATTTTAGTCCAATGGACACGTCCGACTCTAAAATATGCTAATTACATGGTCCATGGCAGTTTCTCTCGTTTCATTTTAGTCCACTGGGCACGTCCGACTCTAAAATATGCTAATTACATGGTCCCTGGCAGTTTCTCTCGTTTCATTTTAGTCCACTGGACACGTTCGACTCTAAAATATGCTAATTGCATTGTCCCTGGCAGTTTCTCTCGTTTCATTTTAGTCCACTGGACATGTCCGACTCTAAAATATGCTAATTGCATGGTCCCTGGCAGTTTCTCTCGTTTCATTTTAGTACACTGAACATGTCTGACTATGAAATATGCTAATTACATGGTCCTTGGCAGTTTCTCTCGTTTCAATTTAGTCCACTGGAAACGTCCAACTCTATAATATGCTAATTACATGGTCCCTGGCAGTCTCTCTCGTTTCATTTTAGTCCACTGGACACATCTAACTCTAAAATATGCTAATTACATGGTCCCTGGCAGTTTCTCTCGTTTCATTTTAGTCCACTGGACACGTTTGATTCGAAAATATGCTAATTACATGGTCCATGGCAGTTTCTCTCGTTTCATTTTAGTCCACTGGAAACGTCCAACTCTATAATATGCTAGTTACATGGTCCCTGGCAGTTTCTCTCGTTTCATTTTAGTCCACTGGACACGTCCAACTCTATAATATGCTAGTTACATGGTCCCTGGCAGTTTCTCTCGTTTCATTTTAGTCCACTGGACACGTCCGACTCTAAAATATGCTAATTACATGGTCCCTGGCAGTTTCTCTCGTTTCATTTTAGTCCATTGGACACGTCCGACTCTAAAATATGCTAATTTCATGGTTCCTGGCAGTTTCTTTCATTTCATTTTAGTCCACTGGACACGTCCGACTCTAAAATATGCTAATTACATGGTCCCTCGCAGTTTCTCTCATTTCATTTTAGTCCACTGGACACGTCCGACTCTAAAATATGCTAATTACATGGTCCCCAGCAGTTTCTCTCATTTCATTTTAGTCCACTGGACAAGTCCGACTCTAAAATATGCTAATTACATGGTCCCTGGCAGTTTCTCTCGTTTCATTTTAGTCCACTGGACACGTCCGACTCTAAAATATGCTAATTACATGGTCCCTGGCAGTTTCTCTCGTTTCATTTTAGTCCACCGGACACGTCCGATTCTTCAATATGCTAATAACATAGTCCCTGGCAGTTTCTCTCATTTCATTTTAGTCCACTGGACACGTCCGACTCTAAAATATGCTAATTACATGGTCCCTGGCAGTTTCTCTCGTTTCATTTTAGTCCACTGGACAAGTCCGACTTTAAAATATGCTAATTACATGGTCCCTGGCAGTTTCTCCCATTTCATTTTAGTCCAACGGACACGTCCGATTCTTCAATATGCTAATAACATAGTCCCTGGCAGTTTCTCTCATTTCATTTTAGTCCACTGGACACGTCCGACTCTAAAATATGCTAATTACATGGTCCCTGGCAGTTTCTCTCGTTTCATTTTAGTCCACTGGACAAGTCCGACTTTAAAATATGCTAATTACATGGTCCCTGGCAGTTTCTCCCATTTCATTTTAGTCCACTGGACACGTCCGACTCTAAAATATGCTAATTACATGGTCCCTGGCAGTTTCTCTCGTTTCATTTTAGTCCACTGGACACGTCCGACTCTAGAATATGCTAATTACATGGTCCCTGGCAGTTTCTCTCATTTCATTTTAGTCCACTGGACACGTCCGACTCTAAAATATGCTAATTACATGGTTTCCAGCAATTTCTCTCATTTCATTTTAGTCCACTGGACAAGTCCGACTCTAAAATATGCTAATTACATGGTCCCCGGCAGTTTCTCTCGTTTCATTTTAGTCCACTGGACAAGTCCGACTCTAAAATATGCTAATTACATGGTCCCCAGCAGTTTCTCTCGTTTCATTTTAGTCCACTGGACAAGTCCGACTCTTAAATATGCTAATTACATGGTCCCCGACAGTTTCTCTCGTTTCATTATAGTCCACTGGACACGTCCGACTCTAAAATATGCTAATTACATGGTCCCCGACAGTTTCTCTCATTTCATTTTTGTCCACTGGACACGTTAGACCAAGAAATAAGCTAATTATATGGTCCCTGGCAGTTTTTCTCGTTTCATTTTAATCCACTGGACATGTCGGAATTCAAAATATTCTAGTTACATGGTCCACAGCAGTTTCTCTCGTTTTATTTTAGTCCACTGGACACGTCCGACTCTAAAATATGCTAATTACATGGTCCCTGGCAGTTTCTCTCGTTTTATTTTAGTCCACTGGACACGTCCGACTCTAAAATATGCTAATTATATTGTCCCTAGCAGTTTCTCTCGTTTCATTTTAGTCCACTGGACACGTCCGATTCTGCAATATGCTAATAACATGGTCCCTGGCAGTTTCTCTCGTTTTATTTTAGTCCACTGGACACAACCGACTCTAAAATATGCAAATTACATGGTCCCCGGCAGTTTCTCTTGTTTTATTTTAGTCCACTGGACACGTCCGACTCTAAAATATGCTAATTACATGGTCCCTGGCAGTTTCTCTCGTTTCATTTTAGTCCACTGGACACTTCCAACTCTAAAATATGCTAATTACATGGTCCACGGCAGTTTCTCTCATTTCATTTTAGTCCACTGGACACGTCAGACTCTAAAATATGCTAATTACATGGTCCCTGGCAGTTTCTCTCATTTCATTTTAGTCCACTGGACACGTCCGACTCTAAAATATGCTAATTACATGGTCCCTGGCAGTTTCTCTCATTTCATTTTAGTTCACTGGACACTTCCAACTCTAAAATATGCTAATTACCTGGTCCCTGGCAGTTTCTTTAATTCTTTTTCTCGTCCACTGGACAAGTCGAATCTAAAAATGCATTATTTACATGGTCCACAGATAGGTTCTCTCGTTTCCATTTAGTAACTGGACATCTTCCACTCTATAATATGTCTATTTACATGTTTCCCTGGCAGTTTTCTCTCGTTCATTTTAGTGTTTCTACTGGACAGCTGTCCGGACTCTAAAAATAGTGCAATTTAATGGTCCACGGCAGGTAGTATTCTCTCATATTTCGATTTTAGTCCACTGGACCGTCAAACATCTACAATATTTGATCATATTTACATGGTTTACCTGCTACGCTTTCTTCATGTTCATTTTAGCCCTGGACACGTCCCTCTCTACAATATTGCGCTCATTACATGGTCCCCGGCAGTTTTCTCTCATTCATTTTAGTCCACTGAATCGTTCTCACTCTAAATATGCTCATTACATGGTCCCTGGCAGTTCTCTGTTTTCCATTTTAGTCCACTGGACACGATTCGGACTCCCAAAACATGATAGTTACATGCCACGGTGGGCTTCCGGGGACCACATTCAAGGAAAGGGAAAGTCCCAGCAAGAGCAGGAACAGCCCTGCTGAAAGCTGAATTCACGAACAGACAGTAGCATGAAAGGTGTTGATTACTAGTTGATGTTTGTCATTGTGTGTTGTTGCATACCATATTTGGAATTGTCATATGTGCTGTATTCTGATTGGATGTATCATTGCCGTGGATGACTAAGTATAAAGCCATCCACTATCATAGTTGTAGTCAGTCTATTCTATAAGCAAGTATCAACCAGTTACTGCTTGTGCGCTTCGGCGTGAATTGACT
>WLWD01001321.1_pt1:80000-81519 | contig 81519 bp, 64 predicted proteins | sample 6712731 | NCBI WGS metagenome assembly WLWD01 (sample SAMN12718690, study PRJNA576275) | sponge metagenome | isolation source: marine sponge | host: Mycale hentscheli | place: New Zealand: South Island, Marlborough, Capsize Point | collected 2014-11-01 | reverse complement strand
CTGCCTTGACACATTGTTCATGAGCTAACCAACGGGTGTCGGACGGTTTGGTGACCTTCAGTTCAGGTAGGTCAAGCACACGCTGTACACTCTTCAGGTGTTCTGCTCTTTTGGGAGAGTAGTGAAAAAAATTTCCATAGAGTGAGCAATGTCTTGTAAACATGCTCAATTCCAGGAGTGTGGTTTGCAGCTTGAACACAAGCAAGTTGGAGTAAGTGGCAATGGCAGTGAACATAGAGAGCTCGAGGAGAATTCTTCTTGAGTCTCGCCTGGACTCCAGTTCTGACTCCAGAAAACGTTGCTGCTCCATCAAACCCCATTCCGACAAGCTTAGTAGGCTGAATACCCTTCTGCTTGAACCAGTCAGTCAAAGTGGTATAGATAGATGCAGCATCAGTTTTTTTCAATGGAATGGTGTCAAAAAAATGTTCAACGGGTTCTCCATTTTCCTCCCAACGAAAACAAAGAGAAAGCTCTTCGATTGTTGATATATCTGTGCATTCGTCAGCCATCACACTATAGAAAGGAGCCTTGCGAAGGCGTTTGAGCTGAGATTCTTTTACCCACAATCCCAGTGCCTCCAGAAAATCGGAAACAGAATCTGTAGAGGTGTAGGTAGCATTTCTTGCAGATTTTTCAGTAAATTGTTTTAAATCATCACCACAAGACACAATCAAATTAACCAGAGCAGCAAAATTGGTGGTGTGAGGAATGTGATTTCGTGCAAGGAAGTGAGTACATCGCAAAAGTGCCTTAATTCCCTTCCTGTTTCTGATCCTTTGCTCTTCTGTGACACTCCGCAGTTGCTCTAAAATGGATACTTCCTTCTTAGTAGCCAGCAATTCAGCTTCGGAACGGCGAATGTGAGTATCACTCTTTGCATGGGCACGCATCTTCTCAACCGCTTTTTTCCAATTTTTAAATGGCTTTGTAATCCATGCTCCACCTGTCTTTTGAGAAGGATGATGATCGTACTTTCGACAAGTTTTGCAGAATGCTCCGCGGTAATTTTCATCATATTCTAACCAAAGAAACTGCTTTCCCCACTTTTTGTTGTACTTCCGCTGGCCTGATTTTGTTCTATACTTCGACTTAGCTCTATAGTTAGCCGTGCTGGAAAGACTTCTTTTAGTTGGAGGTGGCTCTAGGCTTTGGCTATCAGAAGACAATGGCTCCTCATCTTCACTGCTACTACTAGTAGATGCTGGTGTAGAAGACTGCTTTGAAGTGCTTGCACTAAAGTAATGCCGAATATCCATCTTCTCAAGACTTCTTGAACTAACTAACTAAGCTACTCAAGCACAGACTTATATAGGCTGACAGGGTTGTGCCAGCATTTGCAAGCACAACTGTTGTGGTTGTGCTTGCAAGTGCTGGCCTGGCAACTGTCTCCAGTTTGTGTACAGCTATTGCAGGTGCAAACAATCATAAAAAGGTGTCAATATGACATGTCAATTACATTACTTTTCACCCTTTTTTTGCAAGGTCACTGCTATTCAAGCTGGATCATGCAGGCACA
>WLWD01001321.1_pt1:55000-77500 | contig 81519 bp, 64 predicted proteins | sample 6712731 | NCBI WGS metagenome assembly WLWD01 (sample SAMN12718690, study PRJNA576275) | sponge metagenome | isolation source: marine sponge | host: Mycale hentscheli | place: New Zealand: South Island, Marlborough, Capsize Point | collected 2014-11-01 | reverse complement strand
TGTGTTTGTTTGGTTGCTGGATGAACTTATTCTCTGTCGGCTGTTTGATGGATCCAGGGACACGATTTGGTAAGACAACACCATTTGATAAATTCACACATGCATGCACACATGCGCATCACAAGAATGCATTCGCATTCTCAATTATTAGTCCAGTAGAAATTCACTGTTGTGAGGATATGGCTAATCCTAAATGTGATTAGATTCTGACCCACCGTGTATGTTTTGTGTTGACTTGGTAGCATGTGTTGGTGGTAATTAGTGGCGATAGTGGTATATGTAAATCCTATTGGTTTGTGTATACAGTATTCCAAATACCAGAAATTTGCCACGGAGGAGTGCATCTTGCAGATGGGTGGCTTACTTTGCCCCAACAGAGGCTGTGGAGAAGGGTTGCTCCCTGACGAGGGAGGGCGAAGAATTCAGTGTCCCCCTCCCAACGGATGTGGGGTAGGTGACATAGGCTTGTGTGCATATGTAATTAAATTGTTTAATTGTTTTTAAGTGTTTCTTTAATTGTTTATCTGCTTTTAGTTCACATTTTGTCGTGACTGCAAGCAATCCTACCACAACGGACCTTGTCAACGAGGTGCTCCTATGGCTGAACAAGGGGGCCAGGCGTACCAGGTGGACCCCCACAGACTTGAGCGTGCTCGGTGGATCGAAGCTAATGAGAGATTCATTCAAACTAATACTAACATCAAGCCCTGCCCGAGGTGCCAAGTCCCCACAGAGAAAAATGGTGAGAAGTCAGGGTTAGTGATGCATGCATTCGTGACTCCGAAATTTCAAGTTTGTTTGTGTTTTGTTGCTGTTGTTGTTGTTTTCGCCACTAAAGAATTACATGATACTGTCATTGTTGACATTACTGCTGTTTTAGTTAACTAAAGTATATTTTGGTGAGCCATTTTCCAAGTGATGCGAGTTTTGATTATTTAACCGATTAATCGCGGAAGACGCAAATACGCGTCAATTGAGAGAAATCGATAACCGCGGAGGACGCGAAAATGCGTCAAAAATGCGTCTTCGCGTCCATTTCGCCCTACAGCTTTGTGGAGTCAAGGAAGCCACCAGTCACAATTGCAGACGATTCTATATTGTTGTAAGTATATTTTAGGCTTATAAAATACATAGACTGCCATAAGAAAATGTTGAGTAAATTTTGTCACAACAATAAGACTTCTTTCTGATAAAGTATAAATTGAAAATATATTTCATAATATAATAAAGGTACACAGAATAATTTTTTAGAAACCCATATTGCTTTAGCTATAACTGCTCATGATAAGACATGTAGAAAGCTATCTTGGCTAGTGGAACACTGGCACTTCAGCATCCTAGTGATGAAGACAATATTCTTGACCTGGCACAGCATGGCAGTGACAAGGATGGCAGTAACTCTGGTGGTAGTGACGAGGAGTTTGATGACAGCAAGAATGACTTCAGTACTGATGGGTGTAGTGACTGCAGTAGTTACTAGAGTGTCAAGGACTCTGACGAGAGAACGGAAATGATGATTCTGAAAAGTAGCGATTTCTACAGGAATTTTAACCACATTCTTTATAGCAATAAGTAAAAATAAATATTGTTATACAACAGGTGAGACTGCAGGGAGCCCTCTGACATATACTTCTATTATGCTATGACCAGTTGCACTTGATAGTAAGATCACCAACTATTCTGTCAACAATGCAGCCTACCAGCACATCAAAAGTAAAGACACCTTGGAGTACCAAACTGAATACACTCAAATATTCTATCATTTTTGTGTTCATACACAAAAGCCATAAAAAGCTTCTCTATTCACAAAATTTATAACAGATTGCTCAGTTCAAAATAAAACACACCCTAAATAAATATCAACAAATTCTTCCTGAATGTAAGACAGATGCGTGCAAAAACACTTTCTCTTACCTCTATGATCGAGTAGCAAACTGCTTCAGCCATGAAACCATACTTCCAACCTTACTAGTGTGCTTACTAAGAGCCTCAGTGTGATGCCATAAAAGTTTTTGCCAAACGGTGCGAGTACTTTGTTATTTTTAAGTCGGGGACAGCTCGTTAGCGTCGAATTTATGCTTTCCCAATAGCCTAGAGTGTACTCTATCGTTCGATAATACTGTCCCCGAGGCAATCTTCAAACGTTCGTCTTCTTTCTCCCGCTTAGTGTCCCCCTCCCACCAAGCAATCAATCCTCTGTGTCTCGCGTGCGCCCGTGACCGCATTACGTAAGGCGCAATTAAAATTTTTATTCACGTGTAATCGGTTAAACTGTTGATTTAGTCTGTTTGTTTTTCAGTTGTTACTGCAATTAGTTACAGACCATAGTATTTTTTGTCAGTCATTGAACTGCAATGGTCTAAGTGTAGTTCTAGATTGTGATTTTAGAATAGCTACTGTAGTTTCAGTTTATTTTAATTTGAACTAAAATTTTGTCCAAAAAAAAGTTTTTGGAAAGTTGGGCTATGTAAAGTGGTTAGCTGACAACAATAAGAGTCAAATACTACAATTAATACCAAGTGTATAATAAAAAAGGCTAAGAACAAAAACTAAGCTTTAGATTAACTCCATGCTGATCTACTTTTTTTTTTTTTAAAGTATATATTTTATTGAAGCTAGCAAAACTGGAGAACACCACTGCCATTCCACTTGTTTAATAGGCTAAAAAAAAATTTTTTTAAAGAAGTGTGTGTATGGTTTATACATTGTATGTTTGTAGGAGGATGCATGCATATGACGTGTGGCCGTGCCAACTGCAAGTTTGAATGGTGCTGGATGTGTGGCATTGAATGGAACAGAAACTGCCAGTCCAATCATTGGTTTGGAGTGTGACCACACAGACAACACCCACTCAAAACCTAGTTCAACTAGGTATTAATCATTTCATGTGGAAGGAAAAAGTGGAGGGATCCAATAAAAATTTGTTATTCATTCCAGAGAGCTCTTATTAGAAGCCCCGGTGTTGATTAGGTTATTGTTTGTTTGTTTTGTTTGTTTTATTTGTTCATTTTTATGTACTTGTTTTAAAAATAATGGGATTTTTTTTTTTTATTTCATTAATAATTATTTTACAATATGGGTGTAATGTCACAACAGTATACAATTATTAATTGAATTAAATTGCATGTAAGTATGGATCCCATAAATGTGTTGTTGGTAAAGGGTCGTCAATGGCAAGTGGACCAGGCTGCATCACTAAGAATCACTTGCTCAGAGTGTATGCATTGCATTATTAATTTACTATTGTGTAGCTGTTGCATAGGATCTTTGTTATGACAACATCCTTTGTTGATTAACTGAACATTGTGTGTTCCAATACAAAGTTTATTTTGCAAGTGAAAAAAATGTTGCCAGTATAATATTGAGAAAATAATGTTTCGAGTGTGAAGTTATGAAGAGCCACCAAGTTTGGGGCACAGGCTGTGCAGGAATTCTCTCGGACCAACACAGCCATTGTGACGCTTCCTGAAACAACACGCAGAATGGATGTCTAGATTATTTATGTGGCGATACATAAACTATTTAAGGAAGCATTATAAAAAGTAAACAAAAAAATCTCTATGCAGTCTACCTTTAAAATGATAATACCATTGTGAGGGTAATGTACTTGAATAACACTAATGCATAGGTGAGCCGTGTCTAGCTAACACAATGAATACCATGAACTGCATGAGGAAGTAATTTTAATAGAGTAGTTAAAGTAGAGTGCATCACGGATTTAAGAATTCTCACTATACTAAAATAAAATACTTAGGGGACAAAATGAAACTTACGACTCTTCCTTCAAGAACTCCATGACATCATCTACCTGCTTGATAGATATCTCCCTGTCCACAGAGGCCAGGTATCTGTAGAGTTCCTCGAACAGAGCCACGTTGATCCTGGAGGGACCTCCCTCAGCATCCTTCGTGAGAACACCACAGAGAGTGGCCAGAGCTGTGGCCAAGTCCTACACATGTGCATGTATGTTATACTAGTGGTGTGCTTGAGCACAAATGGCGAGCGAGCCTTAAACTTCACTATTGTTAAATGATTGATTTTAATAACTAACACTCAAGCTACTAAATTAAAGTTGAGTTTTTAAATTACGTATGCGGTAAAGGGGATTCAATGCCATAGTAACCACTCCCCGCAACTGTTTGAATTGAAAAAGAAGCGACAAAATCAAATCACATTATTTAAAGTTTTCTTTGTGATATTCTTAATAGTAGTTGTAACGCACAATACTTTCACACAACTGAACATACCTACGCAAGACTTACCTTTGTGGTTCGTCTAGTGGACAATGAATTTTCAAGTAAATGCGGGCTTATAACTGACAAATAGCGTATTAACTTACCACCGCCACTAACTCGAATAGAAATGGAGCTCCCATAAGTTTTTGCGTTTTAACTGCACCCGCAAAACAATTCAAAGCGGTAAATAATTCAATTTCTAAGGTGATACGATTAATGGTCGCTAAACTGGAGGATTCTGTTTAGTGAAGTTTGGGATGGGGTCGAACCCGGAGCGAACACAAAAATACGGAGGGTCAAAGTACAAAATTACATACATACGTCCAAACATATATGTAAATAAACAAACATCCCCGATTTTCAATTGTGTTACCCCTGTAAGTGTCTCGCTATAGATAGATAGATAGCTATTAGAATGGCTAGTGACACACAAGTGATAATATACAGTTATGAGTAGACATACACACATACATGCAGGGCTATTAAAAATACTGAAATATTTTGTAGGCTAATTTCTACGTTTATGCGTCTGAGCATTACCTTTTCCAGAGCAGTGCAAGCAATGGCTAGCAACTTCTTCCACTCCAGCACCTCATCATTGAAGTGTCCAATTCTGAAATTATACATACATATTTTGAGATGATGTATTCTTTGACACCACAACCCATACAGTGAGAGTTGTATTTCAATACTTACACAAGTAATTCCTCTAGTTTTGAGCGATGGCAACCGACATTCTCCCACTTAATTCTCACTGTAGACACTGCAACTGTACCTTCTTGGTCTAACTGAAGATATAAAAACATTATTTCAAATTAGGTTGTGTCATTATTGATATTACAATAAATAGTCAAACTGAGAAAAAATATAAAATTCAGCATACAAGCAATGAGTAAAATTTAGTTAGAAATACATGCACTTGAGTCAATTAAACAACAACATTCACTTCTGGTTAGTTATTCACTTTTCCCTCCCTCTGTTATGACAGCACCTGGACTCTAGATGACGATGTCTACTCCTGGTATATACAATTTACACCTCGGTGAGTAAAGCCAGGATGGCCGTGTGGACACACAACATATGCTTCCATGACAACACATTTCCAAGTATTGACTAATTTAAATATCACTGATGTGCTTTAAGGAATACAGTGTACATTTGAAATTCGCATAATTTATTAAGCGTAGTGCAAATTTAATGACCTCTACACAACAAAATACAGGCAAGAAGCATCATTTACTGACTTCAATCAAAACTGTTAGAAATAGCTGCCTTTTGTGTATACAGATTATAAGGTTTTCTGTGATCTACCTTTTTCTATCTCATCTATGTTTGCTTACTTCACTGTATCTCTACCGTATTATTACAATAAACACTTGCTTGATCATTACCATAGTATTAATTACCTGTTTATGCAGAATAGACAAGGCACCTTTAGACAGTCCACCCAAGCTCTTGTCAGTAACACAGCACTCAAGTCTTTCTTTCACAGGTGGGACTTCACCAGTCTTCAAAGCCTCGAAATAGCTGATGGAAGTATTAACGTTACCTTACCAAATCTACACTACGAAGGTATGTAACTTACTCAGCAGACCATTTCAGTAAATCTGACGGCTGAGTGCGAATGGCTGCTTTAGTATAATCCTTCAAAATGCCTGGGAGATTACCGGGAATTTTTATCTGCTCCGGACAGTATAATGGGCCTTCGGCATACGGATCCATTATTGTTTACGACGCCGACAACAGCCAACACTCCGTTGCCCCGGAAACGTGCGCGCGCGTGATCCCCTACCAGAGGCGTTTCCCCTAATAAAGGGAGGCTAGTCGCCACCTGTGTGTCACTCAAGCGTTGGATGGTGTTGTCCCGTTGTGTTGGCTATAGTTTCTGGTGTTTTACTCTTGAATGAAGAGTTCTGGCGTTCATGCCTTTACGTAAGTTAGGATAGTATTCTCATTACGGCGGTGGGCTGGAAATGAGGTAAAGAATATTAACTGGTTGATACTTGGATAATTGTGTCCAAGTATTGGGAATGCCTACAGGGCATATGGAACTTTACCTATTTATTCCTTCAAACTTGGTACTGTGCTAGTACTGTGCACTATGAACAAGTATGTAGTGTTTGGTGGCTTGTGTAGTTGCTTGTAAATAAAAAAAAATTAAGCCTACGTTTGTGGAATACAACATCAGAAGAGTTATCCAACTAGAACTAAATAGTCTGTGCTTATAAGGTGATCACTAAAGTTGTTAAGTCTACTCTGATGCAGAACTGAACATAGTGGCACTTAATAGTGCATGAATAATAAAGCAGTAGCAAACTTTTTATTAACCGGAGTGAGAAGAGATAGTGTGGTACTTTCAAGAAGGATGATAAAAGGATGATGTGAGCATGTATGATATGTGAGCATGTATGATATGCGGGCATGGCAGTACCTGTGCATGTTGAAAACCCACAGGTGTTAGTTGACCTTAATGGATCTATGAATCTGATTTTTTAGGAAGTGTTTGGTTGTTGGTTGGTTTTCCTTGTGTTTTTCATTGACTCTAGCTGTTGAAATTCTGCATCTGCCAGTATGCACATGTATGAAGTTGTGGCTGTATGACTTCAAGGTGGGAGGTTCAAGGTGGGATATGTCACTTTAGTCATTAATTAGTCAATTGGTTACTGGTTGATAGTTATGAATTGCAGGAGTTCGTTTGGAACTTTGATGGCATACATAAATAAAGTGACTTCTCTCCCTACTGGTGTTGTGATATGCTTTGATCGGTCATTTCCAAGGTGTGAACGTGTTTGTATAACTCTGGTGCAGTATATTTGCATGGTGCGTGTGTGTGCGTAAAGGTCAGCTTCATATCTAAACCAGCTAGCATTACCAGACATTCTGGAGAAGGAAGACCTACGAGTTAGTGAGTGAATGGGTTTCTGTGGTGTATTTCTGCTCATGCCTTGCTCGTAGTAACAGCTGCAGTGCTCTATGGAAACCAGTGAGACTCAACTAGGAATGTTGTTGAGTTCAATGGCTGGCTAAGAAGAGGTTTCTCTTTGACCGAGTGTTAGTTTTCTGAAGTATCTGTGCTATGACGTAGGGAGCAGATGGTAAATGGTTGGTGGTCGGCATTGCAACTGGTAATAGTTCCGTAATAAATCTTGCCTTTTAGTGGCGTGCTAGTGATAGATCATGCCGTTGGTAATAGAGCGTGCTATTGGTTGTGGATCATGCCCGTGCTGTTGGTAAGTTGTGCCAGTAAAGCTGTAGTTGTGCATCGGCACTAACTCTGTGTGTGAAGGTTGTCTTGTTGTTCCCTTGCTGCTCTTGTGTGTGGAGCTAACATGAAGACAATCTTTGTTGAATTAAGCAGTTTGTCATGGTACAGTTGCAATATCTATTCTTGTATGCAGTGTGTGTGTATGTGTGTGTGTGTGTGGTGGGTGGGGGGTTGGATACTTGCTTCAAATAACTTTTCTTTTCATGCACTTTGAATGCTAGTTCATCTGATTACGTAGAAATGAGTAAGAGGGTTTTTATTTTTTTTAGGAAGACATTGCATAGAGTGACGTGTGAAGAAATCAGCCATAGTTTTGTTGTTGTATGTTAGGAACTTATGTTTTGTTATGCTGTGTTTGAGAACACAGTTACAAACTAAGTCATGAGGTATCTGGAATATATCTGTTGGTTATGTTTGATTTGGCAGACGTTTATGTGTTTGTTTAGCTGACTCCTTGCTTAAATCCCTTTCCTCACGATCTGATGCTAGCAGATTTTTTTGCTGACCTTTTTATGATTGATGTAGTCTTCATTCCCAATGATATTCATTGGCTCCTATTAGAACTGAAGCTCAAATATTACTCAACTCATGAATTCCTTTTATACAACTGCCTGCCTGCACCAAGAGTCATCATGTACGACTGCCTGTGGTTCAGATTTATTAATGGATGGACATGTCCAGACTACGGTTAGCAAGCAACCATTACTCCACTTCCCTCTGGGCTGTCTCTAACTTTAAATGGTTTTTGTTTTTTTAATATACTTTTTGTTTCATGAGAGCAATTGGTTAGTAAATGCAGCTGCTATCTCATTAAAAAGAGTAACTACAAACTTTGAAACTGTACTTGTGTTTAGCAACCTTTTAATGGTTTTCTTTTGTTTGTGAACATCGTACATGCAGGGATTCAGCACTCTGTTACTTCTGTTTGTGTTGTTATCATTAAACTGTGGAGATATGTCCCATGATTAGTCAGTTTGGAGTATGATTGGGTCGTGCACGATGTGTGTCGGCTGGTAAACCAGCGCAGGCATTACTTGTAGTTTCACATTAAGTGTTTAGTAGCCAAAGAGAAAACATTGCAAGCAAAACATTTCTCTTCCCAATCTAGACACTGCGCATGTATGAACAGTAGCACGTGCTATACAGTGTGAGCTGTGTGCCTGTCACCGCAAATGTTATTCAGAGAAATTGTGAGAAGTTTTTAAGTGCATGAAGAGATGGGAATCTTATGTGTGTGTGCAGCAGTGAGTGAATGAGTAATGGCTACTCATAGCATGCATGCACGGGGCACATGTGTGTGCATGCACGGGGCACACGTGTGTGTGTGCATGCACCGGGCACACGTTTGTGCATGCATGGGGCTAGTTTGGGTTTCAGACAATACATCTTTTTTGAGAAGCATCCATTGATTGTTCTGTTAATGCAAAGTTTTTAAAATCTTGACGAGAAAGCTTTGGGAATTCTTTTGTAAAAGCCAGTGACTGACTACTGACTGACTGACTGACTAACTGACTGACTGACTGACTGACTGACTGACTAACTGACTGACTGACTGACTGACTGACTGACTGACTGACTGACTGACTGACTGACTGACTGAGGCTTGTACTGCACTATCTCATGGAGTTGCTAGTGAATAGCCACTTCATGTTCTTCTGTATCTGCACTGAGACAGTGGCAACCTTACCGAGAGTAGGCGGGACATCCTGGGTTCCCATGCTGTCCAAGTTGTCCTCTCACTCAGACATCACAGTGGGTTCTGGTAGTACCAACAGACGACTCTTATCAATGGCACGTGCATAAACAATGTATTGTTACATTTGATAATACTACCAGTCAACATGAAGTGTGTATGGGGTCAAGTGCATTTACATGTTATAGCAAGCAACCCAGCAACATAATCAGCATGTTGTTATCATTGTTGTTATTGTTAACTACAACACAATCACTAATCAGTGGTTGTTATTATTATTATTATGTTGTTGTTGTTTAGGTATGTGAAATGAGTCATGCCTGCACTGGTAGCATGTGGTCGTATGTGGGAGTTTGCCAGCGATGACATGTTCTGTCCTGGCATAGCGGCAGTGTCTCTGCACACAGTGTGGCTCTTCGGCATGCTGGGAGGAGTCCTGTACTTCAGAGAGGCCCTGTCATGCGAGTCCTCCCACTACCTGGTCGGATTTGCCTCCATCCTCCTGTTCATCACCGTGTGCGGGATACTGGTAGAGCTGACCATGACTATCTTAAGTGGGCGGGGTTCCATTGTTCGCATGAAGCCCCGCAGGCCTATCGTGCCCCTGCTGTACGTTAGAATGGGTATCACAGTTGCAGAGGTCATCCTGCTCGTCATCGGCTCAGCCTTCGTGATCATCCCTGACCTGGTGAATGTATCCAAGTGTGGCTCTCTGGACAAAGCCTTGCTCATGATGAGGGTCGTTGTGGGAGCTTACTGGTTCTCCTTCCTCACCATGATTGGTCTGGCGGCCCTTTACCTGGACCCCTGCCACTGCTATTCCGCCAAGGTGAACTACGCAGAGGTGACGAGGCAGATCGAGCAAGGCAATATCAACGAGGAGGTGATTGAGACCCATTGGAAGCTTGTTCACACGGCCTGGGAGAAGAGGTTCAAAGTGTTGTGCTGCCTGGCAGGGAGTGACGATGTGCATCATTTGGCATACAGGGAAGTGGCGGAGATGTTCGCTCACTTGTTCTGCGATACGGATGTCGTTGTCTCGGACATTGTGGCCGGATTCATTCTGCTGCAAAAGGAGGAAATAGCGCAGGAGAAAGCCATTCGAGATGGAGTCATTCCTATGCCCCCACCTGACGAGCCCGAGACCAATAGCGGAGAGATCCTTTTCTCATTTGACTTCCATGTTCAGGAAGATCGCGAGCTGTTCCGGGACGCAGTGCATTTCATGAAGTACGCTGTGGGCATGTACACTTGGCCGTTCTACATCTATATGAACCCGTTGTGTGGGTTGTGCCGTCTCTACTCTAACCTCAGCTGCTGCTCACAACAGCGCGGCGACCATATTCACAAGGACAACCGCTGTTCATGCCACATGGTTGGTCTCACACAGTTCACTGGTCTCAACGAGGCAGACGTGGTTTACGCCTCCTTTGAGAACGACGTGTACAAGGTCCCGTTCATGGTGTGCTATGACCATGACTCAGCATCCGTCGTTCTGGTCTTCCGAGGCACTCTCTCCCTCGGAGATGTAGTGACGGACCTCACTGCAAGTGCCAAACCCATTGAACTGCCAAACTTCCCCAACTTTCTTGTCCACAAAGGAATGTTGAAGACAGTCACTGCCGTCTTGGAGAAGCTGGAAGAGGATCGTATATTGGAGTCTGCATTTGAACAAGCACCTGGATACAAACTAGTCATAGCTGGTCATTCGCTGGGTTCTGGCTGTGCCTGTCTGAGTGCCATTTTGCTGAGAGAGAAGTACCCTACTCTGAGGTGCTTCTGCTACTCATCTCCGGGCGCCATGATGAACGAGGCTGCTGCTATATACACGGAAGAGTTTGTGACATCCATCACTCTGGGAAAGGACTTTGTGGCACGTCTGAACGTACCAAACACACACCAGCTGAAGGAAGATCTGGTCAGAGTGTTGGAGGAGTGTAGGAAACCCAAGTGTCGGATTCTGGCAGAAGGTTGCCTGGAGACCATGGCCACCTGCTTTGGTGCGTCTATTGTGTTCAGTGATAAGACTTACTCCACTCCACAAATATCATCAAGTGCTAGTTATGGCCATTCAAGCCCTGCCCATATGACTTCAAGTCCTACCCATGCTACCTCTAGCCCCTGTCATTCCATTGTCAACCCCAATAGTGATGTAATTGTTGAAATAGAAGACCCTCAGGAAGCTGAAGCTGGGCCAATAGAGGAAGTGGATTCTGTGGAGTCTGACCCCCTGCTCACTAACATTGACCTGGAGAAGAGTTTGCGAGGCCTACGGCATGCCATCCCTTTTCCTTCTGCTACAAAGTCAACCAAGAGGACACATTCTGAAATCACCCCAATCTTCCGTCCCAGCCTCTCTTCTTTAAAGCTTCCGGTGAGGGGTACTGGCAGAACTAGTCCAAGCACTTCTGGCAGCATCACCAAGGAGGTTCAGAGAAGGCTTGTGCCTCTCTTTATCCCGGGGAAAATAATTCACCTTGTAGACGTCAGCGAGACCAAGCGATGCTTCTGTGCGTCTCGGCAGCTGGAAGTGAAGTGGGGGTCTCGACACAAGTTTAACAAATTTAACATTTCACCAGATATGATTCGCGATCACTTCCCAGATGTGCTCACTAAAGCAATGAACGCTGTGTGGAGTAGGAAAATGGCGGACATGGAGGACTCTGAAATCAGGAGACGCCACGTACCTCATGATCTCAGCCTCTGATGATGGGATAGATTAATTTTATGTCATGACAATTTTCAATGTCTTTTTGTGACTATAAATTATATTTTTATAATACATGTACATGAATTAATAAGCGGTACATTTATTGAATTTACACTAGTCAGTCACTGGAAGACCCTTTACTGTACATCCAGGAGAGTGTGGTAAAGGGTCAACCTAATGAAACTTAAGTTCATAATCATGCTTGCAGTTCTATAAATTGTGGGTATGTCTGCATTTGTCACTTCAAAAATTTAGGCTATTAATATAATATTTAATTTAGCCAACTAGAAAGTTAATTTCTGCAAAAATGCAATAAATAATGAATGATGAGCTACAACAGCAAGAAGTACATACCAGCATATGAGATATTGAAGGAGAAAGAAAGAGAAACATAAAGATAGATTGAGTGCTTCAATTGAGCTTGGAAACTAGCAATATTAGTGGGGGGCGTAGCATGGGAGGGGGATGAAAGAGAGACATCGGGTACTTTAGTTCACCAAACAAGCCTCAGCAAACTCTACCACAAGCCTGTCCAACCACGTCTCACTTCTTGGGAAGACAAAACCTCCTTCAAAAAATCCAAGATGGCCGCCATATCTGCTCAGAACAAATAAGGACTTGGAATGACGTTCTAAATAATAAAAAATGAAAGGAAAATATAATACTCTATGATGCACGCACACACAAACATTTCCAACCACACCCACTTGCGTGTTCCTTACAAACATTTCCAACCACACCCACTTGCGTGTTCCTTACAAACATTTCCAACCACACCCACTTGCGTGTTCCTTACAAACATTTCCAACCACACCCACTTGCGTGTTCCTTACAAACATTTCCAACCACACCCACTTGCGTGTTCCTTACAAACATTTCCAACCACACCCACTTGCGTGTTCCTTACAAACATTTCCAACCACACCCACTTGCGTGTTCCTTACAAACATTTCCAACCACACCCACTTGCGTGTTCCTTACAAACATTTCCAACCACACCCACTTGCGTGTTCCTTAGGCATGTCATACGCGTCCACCACAATGCAAGGGTCATCCCACGCATTGACAGTAAGTAAAGGAAGTTCTGAGATCTGGTCCATGAGAGACACACATGATATCCACTGATACATGTCCCTCACCGTAGGGAAACCAAGCACGCGTATCGTGTACGCCTCATCCACCTCCGCCATGCTGGTGGCAGCCATCAACATGCCCATGTCGGGTGCCTGACAACGAGACGGGTCCAAACTGCATCCGTTACTGTTGTAGCCGTCGTGTATGACAGCTGTCCTGAACCCGTTCCACATGTGTTGTGGTAAAGGGGTGTGGCCATTCTTGGTGGAGACGGTAGTTTTTTTAGTATCTGTAATATAAAATAAAGAATGTAATTAATCAAAATAAATCTCAATATTCTACCAAAAAAAGTAACGATTTAATTTATGAAGATAACATTTCTTAATATTTTTTCTTAGTCCAAATCTATTTGATGGCTTCAGCTACACGTACATGCACACAAAATTCAAGTGCAAATTCTCTAGCTGCCACTAGTCGGTCACGTGCACCTGGCAGAGCCAGGATGCCTGTGCTGGGCTAGGAACTTGCAGGAGAACAGGCCTTTCCTCACAGCAAGTGGTGTGAGCACCCGAAGTCCCACTGGACCATTGCTGTTTCATGAGAAAAGGCCTTGAATTTGCACCCCAGCAAATGCCAGGTACCCAATCACAGCTGGGTGGACTGGTGGGAGGCAGATGGAAAACCAGATAAAAAAACTGCCTGAGTTGGGCTTGAACTCAGGACCTCGGGCCCTGAGCCCAGGACACAACCACTACACCACACAATATACACACACACACATAACTAGTGGTGTGCTTGAGCACAAATGGCGAGCGAGCCTTAAACTACACTATTGTTATTCAAACTACTAAAATAAAGTCGAATTGTTAAATTACGCATATACGGTAAAGGGGATTCAATGCCATAGTAACCGACCCCACAACTGTTTGAATTGAAAAAGAAGCAACAAAATCAAGTCACGTTATTTAAAGTTTTCTTTGTGACATTCTTAATAGTAGTTGTAACGCACAATACTTTCACACAACTGAACATACCTACGCAAGACTTACCTTCGTGGTTCGTCTAGTGGACAATGAATTTACAAGTTAATGCTGTTGAGTAGGGCTTATAACTGTGACAAATAGCGACTAACTCGAATAGAAATGGAGCTCCCATAAGTTTTGCGTTTTAACTGCACCCGCAAAAGAATTCAAAGCGGTAAACAATTCAATTTCTAAGGTGATACGGGTAATGGTCGCTATACCGGAGGATTCTGTTTAGTGAAGTTTGGGACGGGGTCGAACGCGTAGCGAACACAAAAATACGGAGGGTCAAAGTACAAAATGACATACATACGTCCAAACATATAAATAAACAAACATCCCCGATTTTCAATTGTGTTACCCCTGTAAGTGTCTCGCTCGCTACGCTCGCTCGCCAATAAACAAAACATAAGAGTGTTCATTAATTAGCTGACAGTTTTATGTAACTGAACTGCATTGTAGGTAAGGTATCATCTCAACAAAAGCTACAGTAATAGTAAACTCCCTTCCAATAAGTCAACATGAGCAAGAGGGTTCAATTCGCACATTGTTGTCTACCTTTGTACGCTATCTTACCTAATATTGCCATTTCTCTTATTTTTTTCTCCCTTTCCGGCCGCATTGATGCGGCCACTGAAATCGGTCACTTTAAAAGGTCATAAAAATACAATATATAAGCTATGCGTGATATACAGTAATCAAAAGACGCCTAAAAGACTGCTCTTTCTGATTAGCCAGTTAAAAATAGCAACAAACTTAGTTTGCCGTGGACCCTTTACCAATTTTTGGACCCGTTCGATCAGGAGCTTATGGCTTCTTGTTTTACAACCTTCAGGCTACTGAGCTTTTGGAGAACAGTGATTTTAGCTGTTTTAGGGGAAGAATAAAGTAAGGACAGACAGTTAGCTACACATGCAGCCGCTTTTCTTATAGAGCTTTAGAAAGTGATGGTGAAGCCTCAGGGAAGCCTGCATAATCAAGCAGCACTAAGTCCAGTTGGAATGGAAGTTTACCTCCTACAGGTATTAGTAGGAAGGAATGATGAATCTGTAGCAGTAGAAAACTTGCTAGGAGCATGAAAGCAGCAAGCAAGAGAAGGTTTGATCCTGTTTATTGGAATATTAGAAGTGACTGTCATACTGTTCTTTGTTGAAACCACTTATTTACCTGTATAAAGTTGGATTTTATTATTCTATAACCTTATTGTATACATTAAAATACTGGAAAAGAAAAGAGAATAGATTGTTTTCATGAAAATTGGTTTAAAAATTCAAACAACAAAGGAAAAAACACATGTAAAACCTTGGTACTTAGTTGCTAGGGAAGCAAAGCTACATTATCACGTTCATTAGGTCCACAGCTTTCTGTTAACATATACATAGTTGTATGGGAGTTCATAAAATAATATCAAGATATATAACAATTTGTGATGTTGATTTACTTGTTCAAAATTCCTGGAAAAATAAATAAACGGTGAAAGGGCTAACGATTGATTTTAACCTCTAACACTCAAGCTACTAAAATAAAGTCGAGTTTTTAAGATATGTATATAGCTATACGGTAAAGACATTCAATGCCACAGTAACCACTCCCCGCAACTGTTTGGAAAAAAAAAGCAACAAAAAAAAAAAGTCACGTTATTTAAACTTTTTCTTTGTGATATCATAGTTGCCAACCGTCCCGGTTTTGACGGGAAATCCCTGTTTTTTTAGCATTCCCTGTTCCCGCCCGGTTGAAGAACTTTCCCCCCCTGTAATTTTAGCTAACAAATATGGAACTACGTACTACCTCAGCTTCTCCCAAGTAATGGTGGCTTTCTTGGTTTTAATTTTTAGCCGCTCTGGCTACCAGTGGCACTTGACAACCAACGAGCGGCATTTAGCAGCCCAAAAAAAACGACGGGGTTTTTCAAAATACATTTGGTAAAGGGGTTTCAATGCCATAGTAACCGTTCGCAGTAACTTTTTGGGACTTAAAAAAACAAGCGATTCAAAGGAATTATCTCACATTAGGAGCCCAAGTTTCAAGTAAGACTTGCTTAAAGCTGTAGTATCAGAAGAAAGTGGGGTCAAGCTTAAAAAGCCGTGTTTTTAGGAGAAAAAAAAACGGCACCCGTGCACGCGTTTAAAAGGCATACGTACCATCTATACATACAGTAGAAGACAAAAACAGTTTTGAATTCCGTTCCGTAGAATGGCCGTTGCACGATTAAAAAAACGGGGGGGGGGGGAAACGGTAGGCCGTTTGTTAAAAAAACGGCCGTTCCGTTCGACCGTGTTAATCTTTCTCGTTCACCGTATGTCTCGCTCAAAGAAATATAAAAAATTGTTTATCTAATAAAACGTTCCGATTTTTTGTTTACAGGCTCCTGAGGCGGAGTTTCTCAGGTTAAAAAAAATTGAAGCCGTCCTATTCGAAGTTGTCTCACGGAGAATTGTTACCGTACAGTATCGACGTTTTCTCGGTGTTAGGGCCTCCTCGGGCTTAGATTTTTTACTGCTGGAGGTCCATCGGTAACTAACAGAAGATCTACGAAGTGCGGACCTCGTTATAACTCTGTGCCCGTCGGAACTTCGGTCTGTAGCTTTATTGAAGCAAGTTAAACTTTTTGTACGATCTTTTTTGCACTATCTCCGTAGCGTTTAATGGTCGATACATAGGCCGTAGCTTGCTGATATAGCTATGGAAGAGTTTCTAGCTAGAAAATATCTGTGAATCGATGGAAAAGCTTAACCGTTTTAGTAAACGGTGTCGGCCGTTGTGTCCAAACGGTACGGAACGCAATGATAAAAACTACGGTTTAAAAACTACTGTTTTACAGCCGTACTACAGAACGGAATTCTAAACTTTTTTTTGTTTCCTACTGTACATATATACATATATATATATATATATATATTTATTGCAGCTTTGATATTTTTACTTGAATATTTCCGCATCACGCGAGCGTTCTGTATTCTCCCATATTGTACGGTTTATATTGTACGCTCCTTGTAGCGCGCGCGTAGCGAGTATAATCAATGAAAATTGTATTGTAACCGGTTGAGAAAAATTTCAAAGAAGCAATAAATCACTTATCACACTCGTCGTACAATATGGGAATGATATTTTACTCTCACGCCACATTTTCACTCGCCTTTGGCTCGTGAAAATATTTTGCGTGCTCGTAAAATATTTTCCCATATTGTACTCTGACTCGTGCTATAAGTATTATATATATCATATACCCGATATATATATATATATCATATACCCGATTTTACATTGTCCACCCCTAATACTGTCTTGCTCGCTCCGCTCGCCAACAAAAATCCCCAATTTTCAATTGTGTTACCCCTGTGTCTCGCTCGCTGGCCAATTATTATAAGTTTCCCGTCAGTGCGTCAGTGATGTATCACAAATAAAGGCAGTCACCATTCTGAAATAACTTTGAAGAATGTCTGAGGATGAATTTTCGATGTATTCTACAAATCTGACGGGAGTAAAGCTTGTGCAGTCTTTCCCAATTAGCCATGGCGTCCATGTGCCTACATACACACACACACACAAACACACACACACAATGACTTACAGGTATTTCTTGTGTGTGACCTCCAGTATCTTACAACTCACTGAGCTGTAGCATCCCAAAAAAATTTAAATGTCACATACACAAGAAGAAAAAAAATACTCTTTACTGTCTCCTAAAGGTGAGCCAGAGGAGGTGCAATGATGTCTACTTATACTCATCTCCTACACAGGACCACCTGAGTGTAAACATGGCCTACAACAAGCAAGCAAGTATTCCTGCGGAGCACGTAGTGCTCCTGTTTAGTTCCCCAATCCCTGACAATCGCTGGTCAGAGACAGAGTTTGGTTTGTGTATGCCAGACAGGAGTCCTCCGCTATATCACCAGAAATATATACTTAATCATTTAATTTAAGCCAATTCACAGAATTTCACCACAGAGTCACATGACTGCAATCTGATTGGTCAATTCACTCGTTAACCCTTTGCGTACGATCGTCACGAATTCGTAACTGCCGTAACTTAACGCGCGCGTACGATGGTCACGAATCTGTGACACACCGGGTGCGTCAAGAGAATACGGCTGTCACGAATTTGTGACAAGCTCATTCCTGTTCTGTTATTACAGTTACAGAGCGCGTAGCGCGCTAAAACTTTCAGTAGCTTACATAGTATACATTTTGCAATCTCTATTCTACAAAATTAGTCTTATAAAATAAGTATAACTTATATCAAGTGCACCAACTAAATTAAAAAAATTTTTTTCTACTCTTTGTGTCTAGCTATTTTCAAATAGAACATCTACTAAGAAGTAAAGGCCTAAAGTAGCTAGAAATAAGCAAACTAAAACTAGAACTTGCACTTGGGTGTGATTTCTCCTTTCATAAATATAAGCTAAAAAAATAGCTAACAAACTATGGCCTCCTCGATAATTCCAACTAAGTTTGTATTCAAAACAACTCTATAAACTATAAACTAACGAATTACCATAGCTACAACACTAGAGGCCGATTATTTGAGGCCTAACACAAAAGAAACACTCGCCCATTTCTTTTTCCACGTGTCGAACTCCAACTGGTAAAACGCCGTCGTCTCAGGCAACTAATTGGTTTTACGGCGTGCGCGTATTTAATTACATAATTGCTCGCCCGCGTTCGTCTGCAAAGGGTTAAACTACAATACTTAAGTTGAAAGTAATATAAAACTGTCCACTAATTATTAAAACTTTCATTATCATAGACACTAATTAAAATAATTTCTCACTTGAATGCCCTCGTAATGATCAACAAACATTTACCATGTTAGCTCAATTTTACCCAAATGTCTCTGCCCACTTGCTCCACCCACTGGTTCAACCTACCTCGCTGGGTCGTATCCTTGGCACATGCTGACTGCACAAAGAAATTTGGACTGCCTTTTCTTGCATTCCCCCAGGAAACGAACCAGGACACATGCCCCAAGGCTGAAACCGCACCCAACCAGCCTGTCGTCAGGGAAACGCTTGCAAACATCTTCATACACAAGTGTGAGGTCGCCAGTACCCCCTAAGGTAAAGTACGACAAAACAAACAAACAAACAGTTAAGTAATTGACATGTTTTAATGCTTCATCCCCACTCCCTTCCTCCTCCCTTTCTTCTTCCAAAATGACAAAATAAATTTTCTTAAATTCATCTACTCCAGCTGCATGTGTGCTAGTCTATCCATCAGTCCATATGACTCTACTCATTCAGTACATACGGCCCAACTAATTGTGTCAACAAAGTGGGGAAAAATCTTTAAAAAGTGGGATTTTTAGTACAAAATGGAGGCTTTTCATTCCCGCTATCAAAGTGTTCGATCGATTATTGTATTTGAATCCGAGAGATATTAGACCAGTGAAATCTGCATGATGAGAGAATGATATCACTTAACTATTGTACGCGCGAGATCAGTTGGGATGAACTCACGAACAAAGGCTATGACCATCCTTTGGACCAGTAAGACTGTCGCCACATTACTTGGTAACAATCTGGCTTGAAAACAATACAAGTGAGCTACACTCGGGACGCTGACTACTAGGATACAGCAGGACACAGATACGTAAAATGGTGATAGCAGGATGGATTATCAATTTCGGAACTGTCCTGCCTAAATTGGACGGTGGAGTGTATGTCATCATCTCCTAGTCCAGGCATTGCCTTCAACTAGTGTCGGGTGGTATCATGGTATTTAGTCACGGTCCAGTCGCTATATTTATTCAAGTACACACGACAATACTTGAATAAATTGCACATGTGCAACATGCTAAATTCCAGCTGTATTTTGTCAGATTATGTTAGTTATGGCAGTTAGGCAACAACTTACCAAGAAGTGCGGTACTAAAGCACCAGCAGAAGCATTTCGGCTTACTCTCACGGAGAAAGTGGATTCTGCATTCAGCTAGAGAATCTAGTTTGTTTAATTAGCAGGAGAACACATTCAAACTAAAGCTAGCTGACAACAGTCGAACCCGCTTCATTAAAAAACAAATATTGATTATTTACACTAGGTAAGGCTTGAAAAAGAAAAGAGAAAGATAATAAATAAGTACATGTATTACATGAAAGAATAGTAGTTAGTTTGATACCCTAAGTATTTACATATACAGTACCATGACACGAAAACCCCATAGCAACGAACCCTACCTTAAACATTTCAAATGAAATAAATGTGAGAATAGCATCACAAAACTGTAGAGTTTGGGACTTGTCAACTCAATTACTGGTTTTTCTTTCCATATTCACATGCTTATTTTTTTTAAATGGAACCTTTTGGGAGTTTTCCTAAAAAGGCAAACAACTCTTGCTCTGTGTGTGTGTGTGTGTGTGTGTGTGTGTGTCTCTCTGTGTGTGTGTGTGTGTGTGTGTGTGTGTGTGTGTGTGTTGAACATCACCCCTACACTATATCACACTCACCATAGGTAAAGATTCTGTGAGCAGTGAGTTCTTGCTCCAGAGCTCCCAGATGATTGAAGACAATCACTCTGTAGCCAGCATTAGTGCAGTAGCGAACAAACACTTGCATGTAGCTCTTCTCACTGCTGTTGTTGATGCCTGACAAGAAAGGAAATTCTGTAAATTATCTCAGCTATACTTTATGAACAGACAAATGTGTAGTACAACTAACATAATTAAAATAATTAACCTTATTAAACCTCAGCGCGCATGCGCAAGAGGGTTATAGTAGTCGTCCTGTCTGTTTGTCTGTTCGTATGTCCGATTTTGGAGATTACTGACAATTAACAGTTGATTTAGGTATGAACTTACTCAGGACGAAGATTTAAGACATTTTATTGTGCTACTTTTTTTAAAACGTGAAGCAGTCAACTCCGTGTAGGTACTAACATTGGTGGCAACACCCCGAACTGTTACGTCAGGTGATCAACGTGTGATCAACAATTTATACGCGTTCTCCTCCCCCGCATTTATTGAAGTTTACTGCGTGTCTTCTCCGCTTGTAGTAGAAGTTTGTTCAGAAGAAATCCTATCGATCTTACTCTGCTTCTGTAAGTTGCATTTATTTTCATTGCTGACTATATTGACCGGATTAGAACAGCTAAGAAATTATTCTTTTGGTCCGAGATGATTTTGTAATTTTCTATCTCTGTATATATAGTAGCGCTGAGGGTTTGCACCTTTGCTGCTTCATTGTTTCTACTATTCTTATGCCTCGGGGGGAGGGGGTTATTACTTATAAAGATACTAGTGGCAACTTGTGCAGTTTAAGTTGTCTAGACTAACAGACAGCCCATGCAGAAGTGTGAGTGTGTGTGTGTGTGTGTGTGTGTATGTATGTGTGTGTGTGTGGTGTGTGTGGTGTGTGTGTGTGTGTTGTGTGAGTATGTGTGTGTGTGTATGTATGTGTGTGTGTGGTGTGTGTGGTGTGTGTGTGTTGTGTGAGTATGTGTGTGTGTGTGTGTGTGTGTGTGTGTGGTATGTGTGTGTTGTGTGAGTATGTGTGTGTAGGTGTATGAGGAATGAGATGGAGTACTCCAGACCAGTGGCAAAGTGCCAACATGACAGACACATGTAGAAACTAGTACTACAAATGAATTCTTTATTGTCTGAGCCAATGACCTGAAATGGAAAAAAAAAACGGGTATAGACCAGGAATGGAATGCTAGCCAAAGATCTGAAATTGAATATTTGACGTGGAATGGAATATTAGTTAAAGACCTGGAATGGAATATTATGGCCTGGAATGGAATAATAGTTAATGACCTGGAATAGAATATTAGTTAATGACCTGGAATAGAATATTAGTTAATGACCTGGAATAGAATATTAGTTAATGACCTGGAATATTAGTTAAAGACTTGGAATAGAATATTACTTAGACCAGGAATGGAATAAAATTTAGATGGAATCAGGCCTGGAATGGAATATTACTTAAAGACTTGGAATAGAACATTAGTTATCTAATATTCTGGTAAAGATTACTTAACACCTGGAATAGAATATCTGGAATGGGATGTCAATGAAACAAAATATTAGAAAGTTGAGTTGACAGTTCACTTCCTCCGCCTGGTAAGGACAATTCCTGTCACCTGTTTGCCAATACAAACATTAATAGCTCACACATGGAATTCCAATTGATGCAATCAATATACTTCACACACAAAAATATTGACAAAAAACAAACAATTTTCTGCTGACAAGGAATTCAAATTTGAATGGATGTGGAGTGCTAAGAGGTAAGAATAAATGTGTCGGCAGACCGCTGCTTAGCAACTACAGGTAAACAAGCAAAATTCCATACCAAATGCAAAAAAAAAAATGCAAATTTTCTTGCTGCCGCTAGGCGGTCACGCACACCTGGCAGAGCCAGGATGCCTGTGCACTAAGCAGGTACTGTGAGCCGTGCAAGCAAAGCTCCTGGAGCCGGGCTAGGAACTCGCAGGAGAACAGGCCTTTCCTCACAGCAAGTGGTGTGGGCACCGGTGTGGGCACCCGAAGTCCCACCTGGACCATTGC